>Ga0209911_100084_pt1 | contig 93834 bp, 76 predicted proteins | sample FECB21metaG_FD_188301 | JGI IMG/M metagenome (GOLD analysis project Ga0209911, IMG submission 188301) | Cyanobacterial communities from the Joint Genome Institute, California, USA - FECB-21 (SPAdes) (version 2) | ecosystem: Environmental > Aquatic > Thermal springs > Hot (42-90C) > Microbial mats...
GTAAACGGACTTGGCCAGATCAACGGCAATGCGCTTCATAACGACTCTCCCAATTTCAGTCACCACCGTTCTCGGTATAGAACGGTGGCGCGGGGAGAGTCCATTACAGCATTCAAATCGCTCGCTGAGACGGGCTAAAGCCCGCCCCTTAACCAAACGTTAGGCCAAAATCAGATTGGAGGTATGTATGCAGGAGGCGGCTTTAGCAGAAAGCCTTGGTAAGCTGAGCGAGAAAAAGAGAGCAGTTTTTACAGTTCTATGTGCAGACCGCTGTGTACGTATATTCGATTACAATTATTCTGAGGGTGCCCCGGAATTGCAAAACAGTATTGCTCTTGCACTGAATAGCTTTCGAGGCTATTCAGACAAACTTGCCGAGGAAATTGAGCAGGCAAAATTTGAATTAGAGGCCGTGATTCCAGATCTTGATGTGGTTGGAAGCCAACATACATCTGCCGTGTGTGCAGGTGTAGCCGTTTTGTATTCGCTTGAAGCATTGATCAGCAGGAGCGTGAGAGACACCTTGCTAACAACAAGGAATGCTCTAGATGCTGTAGATAGCTTTAACGAATATTCTGGTCACGGCCGACAAGAAGAAATGCTTTGGCAGGAAATTTTACTCGGCGAATTGCAAAAATTACCTGAGCAATTCGATGTAGGCCATCTACGTAGCACACTTAATCAAAACCACCCTCAGTGGGAGTACGAATGGTTATAGGTAGCATGCAAACGGCCTGACAAGTCAAGCCACTCGCAGCACTAAAGTGCTGCTGGCGGCGCCCGTGCCCTCCACGTTATGGGCCAGTTTGAGCATCGGAGAAATAAGCCATGGAATTCAAACTTAAACTTGATTCAGATGAATATGATGACCAGCAAGCGATCTTTATCGGCGCAATTATCGAAGATGTGAAAGCCAAGCTTGAAGTGGCTGGAATAAAAGGCGAGGATCTCAAGGAGTTAACGGGCAATATAAGTTTTGGGGTTGCTACGCTAATCGACAACTCGTCAAGTATAGAATTTGATGGAAAGGAAATTGTCCCTGTTTTAACTTTTCTTGATGGAGAAGATGAATTAATTCATTGCGGTGGAAATTCTTATACGCATGAGTATGTTTTTGGTGTGCTCGATGAAATATTTGAGTAAAGCCCATAACAAAGCCATCAATTTGACCGCTTTACGCTGCGCTTCAAGCGGCAAATTATGGCAGCATTAGGAACCCTACATTGCTTCTTCAAAATATCGAAATAGCAATTCACTACTCTGCGGGGCTACTTTTGGTTGGCTTGGCGCTGCTAATTCTTGTATCAGCAAATAAAACGGCAGGAATTTTAATAGGCATCTACGCCACTTACTCACTAATAATGCAATTTGCATTTAATGGCGCTTTAGGCCTTGGGTTTTTGGCGCAAATATTTTTAGAGACAAACTTTGAATTAGGCAAGCCATGGCCAGCAACGGGCGCAGTTGTGCTTGGAATAACTGGTGGCATTTCAAAACTAAGTCTTGCTGGCGGTGTTTACTTCCTAGCCAGAGCATTAAAAACAAAAAATGGTGAGCGAGCCCCTAACTAGTGGTTCAAACCGTTCGCTACGCTCACTGGGACGGGCTAAAGCTCGCTCCTTAACCAAAACTTAGGTGCGCTTATGGAAGAACCTGCGGAACCTTCCCAGAAAAGATCCAAAGATAAACTGGTCTTCTACGGCATTGCCACCTGTGGTCTAGGCGGTATCTTATGGCTCATACACATGATCTATACAGCCATCCACATGGTCATCGCTGGTAGAGGGCTAGAAACATATCGAACCTTCTGGCTAGTACAGTTTAATTGGTATGGCTTTCTTGCTTTTGTACTGGCATGTGCCGTCGCCATTGTCATTTGTCTTTGGTTGCGGTGGCACGAAAAAATGCAATGGAAAAGCCTTCAGAAAAAATATGGCCGGCGTAAGCCGTACATATAGCTAGTGCTTAAACCGCTGATCTCGCTCACTGGGACGGGCTAAAGCCCGCCCTTTATTCAAACGTTAGGTGCTTTAATTGTGCAAAAACTATTAGAGTCTGACAGCCTTATTCAGGTCAATCTGATAGCCGGCTATCTGCAAAGCAATGGCGTCACCACAAAAATATTAAATGAGCACCAGAGCTCTATTCGCTCAATTATTTCTTTCAACAAATCAATACATCCTGAACTCTGGGTACACCCTGAGCAATTTGAAATTGCTGCTAAACTAATGGGGCGTTATCAGTACGAACAAGAATCAAATAATTCACATAGTGCAATTGAGTGGCTGTGTAAAAGATGCAAGGAAAGCAACCCTGGTAATTTCATGTCTTGCTGGAGCTGTGGGGGTTAAAAATGACCCTACCCAGCTTATATAGGCCTGCTCTTGCCGCTAAAGCATTCGATTGCATGGATCTAGCTAGTGGTTCAAACCGTTCGCAGCGCGAAATGAAATGAGCTAACCACCCTTAACCAAAGATTATGCATATTTAGTATTTCTCATTCAATTACTAAAGAGTTTGAAAATGAAAAGGAAAGTAGAGCAATCAAAATTACTGAGAGCCTTTAATTCGCTTTGCGCGGCCCTGCTTATAAGCTCTGCAATTTACATTATGATTATGGGCTTCAGCTCCGTTGCCATGGCAGCCATGGCTATTTCCATCGCGGGAGCAGCCGCACTTCCTGTTCAGAGCAACGAGGGAATTCTGGAGGTGGTGATTGCCACCTTTGAAGCCATGATCGACGGAGTTCTAGCAATTATCGAAGGCATAACAAGTGCAATCGCTGGCTTGTTCAGTTAGGCATGCATAACAACTGGCTCAAATCGCTCACGCGGGACCGCTAATGTCAGCCCCTTAACCAAACACCAGTCAGAGCCGAGAAATCATGCGTAAATTATTATTTCATGTTCCTATTATTCTACTGTTTGGCTGCACGCAGTCGTTCAAGTACCCGCCCATAGAAAAGCCACAACAGCCAACATCGTACATCCAGGCCGCATCCATTGAACCCGGCTGCTTGCTGCCTTCTCCAGAGATCATGAATGCCAGCACCGCTGACTCAATCACATTAGAGATCAAGATCTCCACCGATGGCACCCCGCTGAACGCTACAGTCACTGAATCCTCAAACAATATTGCTTTAGACAAAGCCTTCCAAACAGCTGCAATGGCCTGCCACTTTAAACCCGCAACTTCTTTCTCCCCATACACCAGCACCACAACACCAATAGAAAGCAATTATGTACTGACACAGAACTGGCCTGCAGGGCATATATTTTTAGGCCCCTTCAGGTGCTTTCGACCTGACTACCCTAGCCGCGCGCTTCGCCATCGACAGCAGGCAAAAGTTTATGTTTACTTCCGGCGAACACTTCATGAGAACACATTTGAAACAAGAGCAGAAAGCGCCACTGAACACAAAGAACTTATTCAAGCATCATTGACCACAGTTGAACGCTGCCTGGCTCATAAAGAAACACAGAACGATTTATTAGCCGACGCGTGGTATGTCGCCCCTATAATTTGGCTGATTGAGTAATACCACCCCATAAATCTGGCCTTCACCCACCCTAAAAGTGGCTCAAACAGTATCCTTCTCTTATTCACGACAGGTTAAGAGTCACTTCCCAATCAACCAATAGGCACCCCATGAACCTCGAAACAACCCTCGCCTTTTCTGCTGTCGCCAGCATTGCTGCCGTCAGCCCGGGCCCGGCGATCCTGCTGGCGCTGCGCAATGGTTTGTCCTTTGGCATGCGGGCGGTGATGTGGTCTTCGCTGGGTAATATCACCGGACTGCTCTGCTTGTCGGCTGCGGCGATGCTGGGTTTGGGTCTGATGCTGAAGTCCTCTGCCCTGCTCTTCAGTATCGTCAAGGTGTTGGGCGCCATGTATCTGTTCTATATCGGTATGCGCCACCTGCTGGGCCGTACCTCGCTGATGCAGGTCGAGGCCAGTCCGTCTGACGGCAGTCGAGCCTACAAGCCCTATCGGCTCTATCGCGAGGCGTTGTTCCTCGCCGCGTTCAATCCCAAGCCGATTCTGTTCTTCACCGCGCTATTCCCGCAGTTCATCAGCACGCAGGAGCCGCTGCTCCCGCAGTTCCTTATCCTCACCGGCATTTTCATGCTGTTGTCGTTCATCACCCTGATCGCCTATGCATCGCTCGCTGCACGAGCGAAACGGGCGTTGCAGCGCCCTTCGCTCATCACCTGGGTGAACCGTGTGTTTGGCGCCGTGTTCATCGCCTTCGGGGCAGTGCTGCTTACGCTTCGGCGCTAGGCCGACTCATCACGCCATGAGAGGTCATCGTTATGCAGACAGCTGACGCAATTTCAGTACAGTGGCCGAGCAGCGATCAAGTCGACACCCTGCGGGCAATGCTCGCCATGTTCGGTGATTCCTTCGCTGAACCTGCGACCTACACGGTGGCTCAGCCTGACGATGCGTACCTCAGCAATCTGCTGAGGCAGGACTCTTTCTTTGCAGTGGCTGCACTGGCGGGAGAACGGGTGATCGGTGGGCTGGCGGCCTACCTGCTGCCCAAGTTCGAGCAAAAGCGCTCGGAGATCTACATTTACGACCTGGCGGTTGACGAGGCGCATCGCCGACGCGGTATCGCCACGGCATTGATCGAGGAGTTGAAACGGATAGGCAAGGCCAAAGGCGCGTATGTGATCTACGTGCAGGCGGACCATGGCGACAATCCCGCTATCGCGCTCTATACGAAGCTAGGCATTCGAGAGGATGTGCTGCATTTCGACATCCCGCTGACGACTAGCCGTCGCCACGGGTTCGGACTCAGCCACTCTGCGGCTAGGCGCTATTCCATTCATATTCAACAAGGATGAATCGCTGATGGGCTTTATTACACGTCATTTCAAATGGCTGATGCTGGTATCCGGCGTACTTACGGCAACCATGTTTTACGGCCTTTTCGCACCGCAGGCAGCGCTGCAGTCGATGTTTGGCGCCTCGTTCAACGGCCAGCTGGAAGCCCTGGTCATCCGCAGTTGGTCGGCGCTGGTCGGGCTGATCGGTGTGATGCTGATCTATGGTGCGTTCAGTCCGCAGAACCGGGTGTGCTGCGCGGCCATCGCGGCAATGAGCAAGGCGATCTTCGTTGCGCTGGTGTTGATCCACGGCCAGGCGTATCTGGCCAAGGCAGCGCCGGCACTCGCGCTGGATGTGCTGGTTATTGTCTTCACTCTGCTTTTTCTGCTGGCCAATCAGCGTCGTGCATCAGGGAGACACTGAAAAAGCCATCCCAGAACCTGCGAATCACCTTGGCGGGAGTGACGATCAGTGGCTTGTGCAGAACACGGTGAGCAGCGAAGGCTGGCCGAGGCTCGAAGCGGCGCGTCGCAGGAGAACCGCCACGCCCATATCGCCCATGTTCGCGGCGGGGCGCCGCTCCTACAGAATCGTGGTGACAGGGCTTGGCGGTGTGGTATGGGTGGACTTATTTTCGTCACAGTTTGCGCGGATGATCGCCGCCTGGCTGCGGCGCCCATTCGTTCGGATGCCTCGCTTACTTCTATTCGCCACGTCCGTCCCCTTCAAGCTGCCCCCGAGGCCCGTTTTGGAAACCACGGTCTTTCTCGCCGTCATCGCCGCCGCTGCCCTGCATGCCGGCTGGAACGCTCTGCTCAAGATTGGTCTGGATCGCTTCCTCACCGCCACGCTGATCCAGGTCGGTGCCGGTCTGGTGGCGCTCTGCGCGCTGCCGCTGGTGGCGCTGCCACAGGCCTCGGCCTGGCCGTGGATCGGGCTGTCGGCGTTGCTGCATATCGGCTACAACTTCTTTCTCGCCCGCGCCTACCAGTATGGCGACCTGGGCCAGGTCTACCCGATTGCGCGGGGCAGTTCGCCCTTGATGGTCGCTCTGCTGTCGCTGCTGCTGTTGCACGACGGGCTCAGCGCCCTGCAATTGCTGGGATTGCTGGTTCTGGTGCTGGGCATCTGGTTGATGGCGCTGCGCGGTGGGCAGCACAAGGCGCCGCAAGGGGCGATGCTGGCTTGTGCGTTGATGACGGCAGTGTTCATCGCCGGCTACACCTTGAGCGATGCCATGGGCGCGCGCAGCAATGGCGATGCGCTGAGTTATTCGCTGTGGCTGTTCAGCGTCAACGGCGTGGTGATGGCGCTGGTATTGGCCATTAGCCGTGGGCCGCGCGCCTTCCTGCAGTTGGGCCCGCACTGGCGCGGCGGGCTGGCCGGTGGGGCGATGTCGATGGCGGCCTACACCTTGGTCATCTGGGCCATGACCCAGGCGCCGGTAGCATTGGTATCGGCGCTGCGCGAGACCAGCGTGGTGTTCGCAGTGCTGCTGGGGGTGGTGTTGCTCAAAGAGCGGTTGCGGCCGATTCGTCTGCTGGCATGCGCGGTGATCGCGGCTGGTGTGGTGGTGATGAAGCTGGCATGAGGGGTTAGCGTCGCAGCAAGTGGATTGCGAAATCACAACTTGGTGGGCTGAAGCGGATCGCCGCCCGGCCCACCCTACAAGGACATCTGTAGAAGCGAGCTCTGCTCGCGCGCCCCAAGCACAAATGCTTCGCGAGCAGAGCTCGCTCCTACCCGGTACCCCAACGCAACCAGTAGATCAGGATGCGATCCGCGCCATGGGGACGGCCTGACTCGGCATTCTGATCGGGAACCCGATACCTGCTTTACGGTTCTGCTGATCAACGGGGGCTGAATCGTTGACCGTTTTTTCGTCATACGCTGCCTGCATGCTGGCTGGGTTGACCGCCTGGACGCACGAGTTTTTTGTGTCCTGCCATCCATAGCGGCCACCTCAAGGGCCGTCGCGGAGCGACGTCAAAAACTTCTCCCGGAAGTTTTTTGCCGGCCAGGCGGGCTTGCGGCACACTAGCGCCCTTCCCGAGCCACCGCTCGTTTTGCCATACAAGCAGAGTCCGTATGACCCGTTCCCCCTTCCGCCGCCTCGTCTTCGGATCGTTGCGCCGCTTGCTGTACCTCTGGGTACGCTCGGAAACCATCAACCAGTCCGCCTTCACCCTCAAGCTCGACCGCAGCAAGCCGGTGTTCTACGTGCTGCAGCAGCCGTCGGTGAGCGACCTGGCAGTGGTCGACCGCGAGTGCACCAAGGCCGGCCTGCCGCGCCCGGTGTTGCCGGTAGCGGTCGGGGAACACATCGAGCCCGCCGCCTTCTTCTACCTGACGCCGGAACCGGACTGGTTCGGCCGTCAGGACAAGCGCGGCATTTCGCCGACCCTGGATCGCGTGGTCACCGCCCTCAGCCAGCATGCGGTGGATGACGCGCAGATCGTGCCGGTCAGCGTGTTCTGGGGCCAGTCGCCGGATCGCGAAACCAGCCCCTGGAAACTGCTGTTCGCCGACAGCTGGGCGGTGACCGGGCGCCTGCGCCGGCTGGTGAGCATCCTGATTCTCGGGCGCAAGACCCGCGTGCAGTTCTCCACGCCGATTCACCTGCGCGAGCTGGTCGAGCAGGACAAGGGCCAGGAGCGCACCCTGCGCATGGTGCACCGCATCCTGCGCGTGCACTTCCGTAACCAGAAGGCGGCGGTGATCGGCCCAGACGTGTCGCACCGGCGCAATCTGGTCAAAGGCCTGGTGCATGACCCGATGGTGCGCCAGGCGATTGCCGAAGAAGCCGAACGCGAGAAGATCAGCCTGGAGAAGGCCGAAGCCCAGGCGCTGCGCTATGGCAACGAGATCGCCTCGGACTACACCTATACGGTGATCCGCTTCCTCGAACTCGTGCTTTCCTGGTTCTGGAACAAGATCTACGACGGCATCAAGGTGCACAACGTCGAAGGCGTGCGTGATATCGCCCAGGGTCACGAAGTGATCTACGTGCCTTGCCACCGCAGCCATATCGACTACCTGCTGCTGTCCTACCTGCTGTTCCGCAACGGTCTGACGCCGCCGCACATCGCTGCCGGCATCAACCTCAACATGCCGGTGATCGGCGGCCTGCTGCGCCGTGGCGGCGCCTTCTTCATGCGCCGTACCTTCAAGGGCAACCCGCTGTATACGGCGGTGTTCAACGAATACCTGCACACCCTGTTCAGCAAGGGCTTCCCGGTGGAGTACTTCGTCGAAGGCGGACGCTCGCGCACCGGACGCATGCTGCGGCCGAAGACCGGCATGCTGGCCATCACCCTGCGCAGCTTCCTGCGTAGCAATCGCCTGCCCATCGTCTTCGTGCCGGTGTACATCGGTTACGAGCGCGTGCTGGAAGGCCGCACCTACCTCGGCGAACTGCGTGGCGCGAGCAAGAAGAAGGAATCGATCTTCGACCTGTTCAAGGTGCTCGGTGCATTCAAGCAGCGCTTCGGCCAAGTCTCGGTAAACTTCGGCGAGCCGATCAAACTGGCCGAGTTCCTCGATCAGCAGCAGCCGGGTTGGCGTCAACAGGAGCTGGGCCCACAGTACCGCCCGGCCTGGCTCAATGACACCACCAATCGCCTGGGTGAGCGCGTAGCGCGTCACCTCAACGAGGCAGCCTCGATCAACCCGGTCAACCTGGTGGCCCTGGCGCTGCTCTCCACCAGCAAGCTGGCCCTGGACGACCGTGCCCTGGCGCGCGTGCTCGACCTCTATCTGGCGCTGCTGCGCGCGGTGCCCTACTCGCCGCACACCACATTGCCGGAAGGCGACGGCGCGGCGCTGATCGAGCATGTCAAAGGCATGGATCTGCTGGCCGAGCAGAAGGACGCACTGGGCAAGATCCTCTATCTGGACGAGCAGAACGCCGTCCTGATGACCTATTACCGCAACAACGTGCTGCACATCTTCGCCCTGCCGGCGTTGCTGGCGAGCTTCTTCCAGAGCAGCGCGCGAATCAGCCGCGAGCAGATCCTGCGCTACGCCGGTGCGCTGTATCCCTATCTGCAATCCGAGCTGTTCATCCGCTGGGAACAGAGCGAGCTGGAAGGCGTGATCGACCAGTGGCTGACGGCGTTCGTCGAGCAGGGCCTGCTCAAGGTTGAAGGTGACGTGTACGTGCGCCCGGCACCGAGTTCGCGCCAGTTCGTACTGCTGACGTTGCTGTCGCGCTCGGTGGCGCAGACCCTGCAGCGCTTCTACATGGCTATTGCCCTGCTGCTCAATGCCGGGCAGAACGCGATCAGCGCCGAGGAGCTGGAAGACCTGTGCACGGTCATGGCCCAGCGCCTGTCGATCCTGCATGGCCTGAATGCGCCGGAGTTCTTCGACAAGAGCCTGTTCCGCCACTTCATCCAGAGCCTGCTGGACCAGGGCGTGCTGCGCCAGGACGAAGCCGGCAAGCTCAGCCATCACCCGCTGCTCAGCGAGCTGGCCGAAGGCGCCGCCAAGCGCGTGCTGCCGGCCGAGATTCGCCTGTCGATCCGTCAGGTGGCGCTGGATCGCAACGAGGATGAGCCGCCAGCGCCGTGATCGTAGAGTGGATGTCGTTTTTTACATCCACCATCGCGCACGGACGATGCAACCAGACGAACCTGTCAGCCGTTTGGCAGTCAGTCGATAAGCCACACACCGGCAGGAGGCCCTGGCAATGATCGATTCCCTGATGTTGAGTGCTGCACGCATCACCACGCTGGCAAATGGGCAGGTACTGACCAATGCCAGCGGTTTCTTCTTCCGCCGGGATCAACAGCTGTTCCTAGTCACCAGCCGTCACGTGGTGCTCGACGAGCCGAGCGGCCATCAGCCCGATAGCCTGCAGATCGAGCTGCATACCGACGCAGACAACCTGGCAAGTACCGTCAGCTTCGCCATCCCGCTGTATGACGGCGAACAGCAGGTATGGCGACAAGGCATGGATGGCGCCGGCGAAATCGATGTGGCGGTGATCGAGCTGGATCAGGCCGCCCTTCCCGACAACGGTGCTTACCAGGCTTTCACCCCACAGCACCTGCTGCAAGCCGACGAGCATGTGGAAATCGGCTCGACGCTGCTGGTGGTGGGCTTCCCGCTGGGTTTTCAGGACACCCTGCACCGCATGCCGGTGGCGCGCCATGCCGGGCTGGCGTCGTCCTTCGGCCTGCGCTTCCACGGCCTGGGCTACTTTCTCACCGATGGCCGCACCCATCGCGGCCTGAGCGGCGCGCCTGTGGTCAAGCGCGCCGACGTCGATGGCGAACTGCCCTGGCATCTGCTGGGTATCCATTCCACCCGCCTGCTGGGTAATCGCGACGAGGATCAGGACGAAGCCCTGGGTCTGAACTGCACTTGGTACGCCGATATTCTGATGACGCTGACGGAATGACCGTAGCCCGGATGCAATCCGGGGAGCCAGGCCATGTCCAGTCGCGGCTAAAGCCCCTCCCACAAGCCCGCGTGGAACTGTGGGAGGGGCTTTAGCCGCGACAGCGTTGTCAGGTATTCAACAGCCCCCGGATTTCATCCGGGCTACGAACCTGAACGGCACCTGGTCTGCAGATATTCTGATCACACTGACGGAGTAAGAGGGGGGCTCAGCCGCGAGCGGCGAGCCGTGCCTTCATGTCCTTCACCCGCGTAAGCAGCGCCTCGATCTCGCGCCGGAACAACTCGATGAAGCTGCCCGCCTCGTCCGTTTCGAGCTCATAGCCATCGAACACCGCCAGCGAGTGATCCGGGCGGTAACCGTACAGGCAGGGCGAGCCTTCGACCTTGAGAATCGGCGCGAAACCCTCGATGTCCTGCTCGCGCACCGCCTCGAGCTTGGTCTCGAGGCTCAGCCAGTCGGGCACCTCGGCACCGAGACCGAAGACCATCACGCCACGCCAGAACGTCCAGGCCGGACCGACGTCGAACTCCCTGGCCTGCGGCCAGATTTCATCGCGGGCGGTGATATAGAAACCGCCAAGGTCGGAGAGACAGAGCTGGCGAAACTCATCGGGCAAGAGGAAGCCCAGCTTCTTCTGGTAGGCGTCGTAGCGCTCGGCCTCGGCAGCCCCGGCGAATACCGCGAAATCCTTCAGCTCGACCGGTTCAAGAGCGCGCCAGGCCTCGGTGACGATTGCGGGTTTGTCCATGTTCGATTCCTCCATCCTTGAATTGGCAGGCTCTTTCAGCCCGATGCCGGGCACCTTAAACCGCCCAGACAGCAAAAGAAAACCCGCCGTGCGCACAACGCAGGGCGGGTTTCTTTAAAGCGTGAAACGCCTTACAGAGTCACGGCAGCCGGCTCGGGCTCGGCGGCCATTTCCACGTCCGGCGCGACTTCGATGTGCTGCAGCTCGAGACGCTCGCTGCTCCACTGGCGGATGCGGTTGGTCAGCGCCAGGTCGTCGTTCAGTTTCTGACCGTAGGACGGGATGATCTCCTTCAGGCGCGCCTGCCACTCGGGGGTGGCGACCTTGTCGGCGAAGGCCTTCTCGATCAAGTGCAGCATGATCGGCGCGGCGGTGGAAGCACCCGGCGAGGCACCCAGCAGTGCGCTGATGCTACCGTCAGCGGAGGTCACCACTTCGGTACCGAACTGCAGCACGCCACCCTTCTCGGCATCCTTCTTGATGATCTGCACGCGCTGGCCGGCATTGATCAGTTCCCAATCGGCGTCCTGCGCCTCCGGGAAATACTCGCGCAGCGAAGCCATGCGGTCTTCCTGGCTAAGCATCAGCTGGCCCATCAGGTAGGTGCTCAGCGACCAGTTATCCAGACCCGCGTTGACCGTCGGCATGAAGTTGTCGGTGGTCATGGCGCTGAACATGTCGAGCAGCGAGCCATTCTTGAGGAACTTGGTGGAGAAGGTGGCGAACGGGCCGAACAGCAGCACGTTCTCGCCATCGATCACGCGAGTGTCCAGGTGCGGCACGGACATGGGCGGCGAGCCGACCGAAGCCTTGCCGTAGACCTTGGCCAGGTGCTGAGCGACCACATCCTGGTTACGCGTCATCAGGAACTGGCCACCGACCGGGAAGCCGGCGTAGCCCTTGGCTTCTTCGATGCTGGACTTCTGCAGCAGCTTGAGCGCGCCACCACCGGCGCCGATGAACACGAAGCGCGCGTTGATGCTCTGCTCGGCGCCGTCGTTGGCCAGGTCAGCCACAATTACGCGCCAGGTGCCGTCATCGTTGCGCTGCAGATCACGAACCTCGTGCTCAAGGTGCAGGCTGGCCTGTTCTTTGGCGATCAGCGAGTCGATCAGCTGACGGGTGATCTCGCCAAAGTTGACGTCGGTGCCGATGGCCATACGGGTGGCAGCGACCTTCTGCTGCGGGTCACGACCTTCCATGACCAGCGGCACCCACTGGGCGATCTGCGCATGGTCCTCGGTGAACTCCATGCCACGGAACAGGTTGCTGTGCTGCAGCGCGGCGTGGCGCTTGCGCAGGTACTCGACGTTGTCGTCACCCCAGACGAAGCTCATGTGTGGGGTGATGTTGATGAAGCTCTTGGGCTGGCTCAGCACCTCACGCTCGACCTGGGTGGCCCAGAACTGCTTGGAGATCTCGAACGACTCGTTGATCGCGATGGCCTTGCTGATGTCGATGCCACCGTCGGCGGTTTCCGGGGTGTAGTTCAGCTCGCAGAAGGCCGAGTGGCCGGTGCCGGCATTGTTCCAGCCATTGGAGCTTTCGGCGGCCACTTGGTCGAGGCGCTCGTAGATTTCGATGCTCCAATCCGGCTGCAGCTCGTGGAGGTAGGTGCCGAGGGTGGCGCTCATGACGCCAGCGCCGATCAGCAGCACGTCGACGGTTTTCTCGGGCTCGCGGGGTTTGGAGCAACCGATCACGCTGAAACAAAGCAGCGTCAGCAGGATTTTCTTCATGGGATAGTCCAGTTCGTCGCACGACAACGAGCGCCGTGCAGGCAAGGTTTCGGGTAGCGGCCGTTTGGGCCGCACATGGGCGATAGCCGCAGATCTGCGGCGCGGCGGGAGGAAGGGTATTTCCAGGCCTCTTGGCGGGCGTATTCCGGTCGCGCCGCGGGCAGGAGCAATATGCGTGCCGCTGAAAGGTTTCAGCAGCGCAAATGCGGCTTTCTGCCACACATCAACCCCAGGGTTGGCGGGAATTCGCCACATACCCGTAAAGACACCTGCGAAAGTGGCGGAATCCCGCCTGCCTCAGGCCAGCAGCAGTGGCAGCAGCAAAGCAGTGCCGATGCCCAGCAGGCTCATTGCCAGGGCGGCGAAGGCGCCGCACTCCTCGCCTTCCTGCAGGGCGTGGGCGGTGCCGATGGCATGGGCGTTGATGCCGTAACTCAGGCCACGGGCAGCCGGGTGATCGACGCCAGCCCAGCGCAGCAATAGCGGCCCCATTGCCGTACCAATCACCCCGGTCAGCATCACCATCACTGCAGCCAGGGAAGCGACGCCGCCGATCTGCTCGGCCACTGGCATGGCAATCGGCATGGTCACGAACTTCGGCGCCAGGCTCATCACCACGCTCCAGTCGGCGCCCAGTGCCCAGCCGATGGCCAGGGTCAGCGCCACCGACAGCACGCCGCCGGCCGTGAGAGTGATCATCACCGGCCAGAACAACTGACGGATGCGTTTGATGTTGTGCTGCAGCGGCACCGCCAGGGCTACGGTGGCCGGCCCCAGCAGCCAGGCAACGGGCTCGGCGCCGGCGCGGTAGGTGGCGTAATCCACGCCGCACAACAGCAGCGTGGTGACGATCAGCGTCACCGACACCAGCACCGGTTGCAGCAGCAGCCAGCCGCTGCGGCGATAGAGCCAGGCGGCGATCAGAAAAGCGGCCAGGGTCAGGGCGATGGCGAACAGCGGGTGGTGAGTCAGCTGCGTCATCCCTTGCGCTCCTGACGGCGGATCAACGCCTGCAACAGCCAGCCGCAGAACGGCACGGTGACCAGCAGCGACAGCACCAGCGCCGTGGCGATCACCGGCAGTTCGCCGAGCAGCAGGTCACTGCTGGTCATGATCCCCGACGCCGGTACGGCCAGCAGCAACGGCAGGTAAGGCAGCAAACCACCGGCGGCCTGTTGCAGCGGCTCGGGCACCGCGCCACGCCACATCAGCCAGACCGAGAGCAGCAGTAGGCCGATGATGGACGCCGGCAGCATCGGCAACAGCCAGTGATTGAGGGCCACGCCGAACAACTGCAGCACTACCAGCCAGAACAGGCCACGCACCATCATGATTTCGATTCCTCCTTATGGCGTCCCCGCCGAAACAGCGGACGCGGCTCGATAACCGAGCGACCATACAACACACTGAGACCTTGCAGGCCCTTATCGGCGCAGGCAGGCCTCCCGATCACGGGGCCTCGACTATGCCTGCCGGGCGTGCTTCGAAAACAGCGTCAGAAAAGCCTGAAAAAACCGGATCAGATAAAAGCGACAGTGGCCGACGCAGGGCACTGACTGGCGCGGCGCGATGTCGCAGGCCGCTGTCTTCAAGTTCGGACTGGAATCAGCAGACTGCAGAGCTAGCCTGGCCTAGCGGCCTATCCGGTGATTTTCGCCGCCCTATCTGATCCGCTTTTTTATCGAAAACCTGAGCCTGTTTCGCGATCAGTTGCCCTCGGATCATGGCGCCAGCCTGATAAACGCCTGATGAGGGCAACGACATGACCGAACTGATCCCCGTGCGCAGCGTCGAGACCATCGACCCGAGCAACCCCATCCGCCTGACACCGGCCCAGGCCGGCGGCCCGATTCACACCCGCAGTTTCACCGGGCGCTTTCGCAACCTGCGTCTGCTCGGCGCCGGCCTGCTGTTTCTGCTGTTCTTCGGTACCGCCTGGATCGATTGGAACGGTCGCCAAGCCGTACTCTGGGATCTGGATAACCGCCAGTTCCATATCTTCGGCGCGACCTTCTGGCCACAAGATTTCATCCTGCTTTCGGCGATCCTGATCATCGCCGCCTTCGGCCTGTTCTTCATCACCGTACTCGCTGGCCGCGTCTGGTGCGGCTATGCCTGCCCGCAAAGCGTGTGGACCTGGATTTTCATGCGCGTCGAGCAGCTCACAGAAGGCGACCGCGGCCAGCGCATCAAGCTCGATGCCGCGCCCTGGTCGCTACAGAAACTGGCCCGACGCAGCGCCAAGCACGGCCTGTGGTTGGTGGTGAGCCTGGTCACGGCGCTGGCCTTCGTCGGCTACTTCACCCCGGTGCGCCAGCTGACGGTGGACCTGGCGACCTTCGAAGTCGGTGCCACCACAGCGTTCTGGGTGCTGTTCTTCACTGCTGCCACCTATATCAACGCCGGCTGGCTGCGCGAGAAGGTGTGCCGCGACATGTGCCCCTACTCGCGCTTTCAGAGCGTGATGTTCGACAGCGATACGCTGGTCATTTCCTACGATGCCGCCCGCGGCGAAACCCGCGGCCCGCGCCGCAAGGATGCCGACTACAAGGCCGAGGGTCTGGGCGACTGCATCGACTGCACCATGTGCGTACAGGTCTGCCCCACTGGCATCGACATTCGCGATGGCCTGCAACTGGAATGCATCGGCTGCGGCGCCTGCATCGATGCCTGCGACAACGTCATGGACAAACTCGGCTATGACCGTGGCCTGGTGCGCTACAGCTCCGAGAACGAGCTGGCCGGCGGCAAGACCCACTGGCTGCGCCCGCGTCTGATCGGCTACGCGGCGATGCTGGCGCTGATGATCGGTGCCTTCGTCTGGGCCCTGGCCGAGAGGCCGCTGATCTCCCTGGACGTGACCCGTGACCGTGGCCTGTTCCGCGAGAACGCCCTGGGCCAGATCGAGAACATCTACAGCCTGAAGATCATCAACAAGACCCAGCAGCCGCGCAGCTATGCCATCAATCTGGTCGAGGCCGGCGACTTCGAACTGCACGGCCCGAGCACGCTGAACCTGGCACCGGGCGAGATTCGCGATCTGCCGGTCAGCGTGGCGCTAACGGCCACGCACAACGCTGCCGGCCCGCAAACCGTCCGTTTCGAGGTACGTGACCAGGCCAACTCGCAGAGCCATGTGAGCACCAAGAGCACATTCCTCGCGCCGCTGCGCTAGCGCTTCGCCCCGAGGCGGGGCTCCTACAGGTGCTCTCAAATCTGTGTAGGAGCCGCGCCCCTCGGCGAATGGGCCTGCAGCGCAGCCCGAAGCAGCCTGAGCCTGTGGGAGCGGCTTCAGCCGCGAAACCGCGGCGCCGCATTCATCGCGGATGAATCCGCTCCTACATCCGATGTATGCCCTTCCCCTTCACGAGGCACTGCCATGTCTGCCGCTCACCCCGTAAAGTGTCCACCCGTACCCTTTGCGCCGGTGAACCAGGACAGGATGAAACGCTACGAAAAATTCGCCGACGAGATCGCCGAGCTGATTCGCAGCGGCGTGCTCGGCCCCGGCGAGAAGGTGCCCTCGGTACGCCATGCGAGCCGCACCTACGGCGTCAGCCCGTCCACCGTGTTCCAGGCCTACTACCTGCTGGAAGATCGCGGCCTGATCCAGGCGCGAGCACGCTCCGGCTACTTCGTTCGCGAACACGCCAAGCGCCCGCTGCACGAGCCGGAACTGACTGCCCACGCCGCGCAGACCACCGAGGTCGACGTCAGCGAGCTGGTGTTCTCCGTGCTCGCCTCGCTGAAAGACCCGCATACCGTGCCTTTCGGCTCGGCCTTCCCCAGCCCCGACCTGTTTCCCCTGCCGCGCCTGGCCAAGAGCATGGCGCACGCCCTGCGCAGGCTCTCGCCACACGAGATCATCGCCGACATGACCGCGGGCAACGCCGACCTGCGCCGGCAGATCGCCCTGCGCTACATGGTCAGCGGCGTGATGCTGCCGATGGAGGAGCTGGTGATCAGCAACGGCGCCATGGAGGCGCTCAATCTCTGCCTGCAATGCGTGACTCAGCCGGGCGACCTGGTGGCCATCGAATCACCCACCTTCTATGCCTGCCTGCAGGTGCTGGAGCGGCTGCAGCTCAAGGCAGTGGAAATCCCCGTGCACCCGCGCGAGGGCATCGACCTGGGCGCCCTGTCAGAGAGTCTGAAGCAACTGCCGATCAAGGCCTGCTGGTTCATGAGCAGCCTGCAGAACCCGCTCGGCGCGAGCATGAGCGAGACCAAGAAACAGGCGCTGTACGAGCTGCTGGTCGAGCATCAGGTGCCGCTGATCGAGGATGACGTGTATGCCGAGCTGTACTTCGGCAGCCACCCGCCCAAGCCGGTGAAGAGCTTCGACCGCGAGGGGCTGGTGATGCATTGCAGCTCCTTCTCCAAGAGCCTGGCGCCGGGCTATCGCATCGGTTGGGTGGCCGGCGGACGCTATGCCGAACAGATCGCCCGACTCAAGCTGATGACCACCATCTCGCCGTCGGTGCCGGCCCAGGCGGCGCTGGCCGACTACCTGCAGCACGGCGGCTACGACCGTCATCTGCGCAAGCTGCGCCACGCCCTGGAAATGCAGCAAAGCGCAATGCTCGCATCCGCCGCCCGGCACTTCCCCGCCAGCACGCGGGTCACACGGCCTTCGGGCGGCTATTTTCTCTGGTTCGAATTCCCCGAGCGCCTGGATTCGCTGCAACTGCTGCGCCTGGCGTTGGCCCAGGGCATCAGCCTGGCGCCGGGGCCGATCTTCTCCGCCAGTCAGGGCTTTCGTCACTGCGCGCGGCTGAATTACGGCCACCCCTGGAGTCCGCGCAGCGAACAGGCCATGGAGGTGCTCGGACGCCTGGTTGCAGGGCTGTTGTAGCCCGGATGAAATCCGGGAGCCGGAGCAGGAATCGCCCCGGATTGCATCCGGGCTACGGTCTACACAGTGCTCTGCGTAGGGTGGATGACGCTGTTTTCATCCACCACCCAGGCCCCATGGTGGATCGATGAAGCGCGATCCACCCTACCGACTGGCTACTTCCACCAGTACTCCACCTGCACGCCGAAGTTGGAGCCGTTGCGCGCGCTGCCGAAAGCGCCGTTCTCGGACAATGCCGAGCCGTCGGCCAGCAGGTTGGCGGCCTGCTGCGCGGCGCGGTTCCAGCTGGCGTAGGTGTAGTACAGGCGAATTTCCGGGCGCTCCCAGAAACCGGGGCCGGCTGGCGACCAGGTTGGAGCGATGGTGAACTTGGTCAGTTTGCGCGTCCCACCGGGGGCCTCGACCTGATCGCGACCGATCTCACCCACGAGTTTGAACTGCTCGGTAAAGGCATAGCTGGTACGCCCACCGACGGACAGCCAGTTCTGATCCGCACCGTCCGGGCGCTTGTCCTTCTGGTAGACCAGTTGCACCTGGCCACCGAGACGCGGGGTCATCTGGAAGTCGAAGAATTCCACCAGGCGCCAGCTGCGGTTGCTGCTGTCGAGGGTCGGATCGCCGGTATAACCCAGGCCGGTGCCGGGCCCACGGCCATACTGCAGGGCGATGGTGTTGACCCCGCCGAGGAAGTCCCGCTGCTTGTGCTGCGCGCTCACCGCCCAGCCGCTGTTGGCATCGGTGCTGTCCGGCTTGTCGATGTAGCTGACGCCGACTTCCAGCTCACCGCCGGGGTTGACCTGGAAGCCGCCGACGTTGAAATCATGGCGATTGATGTAGGGCTTCTGGTCGTAGTTGTCCTTGCGCGAGAACACGTAGCTGTACTTGAGGTCGCCGATCTTCATCTCGTCGATACCGAAACCGGTAGCGCTCTGGTTCCAGTAGAAGAAGTCGGAGATGTGGATGTCGTTACGCTTGTAGAAGCGGCGCCCGGCCCACAGCGAGCCGCCACCCAGCGCCGGCATGTTGCTCCACTCCGCATACATCTGGTTCATCCGCGCGAAGCCATAGTCGCCGGTGAACTTGGGCGTATGGCCGTACTGGTTGTACAACTGCGCCATGCCCTCGACGCTGATCACCGAGCCGTCATCCAGGCGAAACAGGTCTTGGCGCAGGTCCAGTTCGATGTACTGCTCGCATTCGTTACCCAGGCGGTACTTGGACTGCGCGCCCGGCAACTGGAAACACTGCTGCGTGCCGCCGGTGTCTGCCCCGCCGATACCGCTGCGCAGGTAGCCGCTGAACTCGACGGCCTGCGCCTGGGGCGTGGCCATAGCCAGTGCCAGCAGGCAGGGAACGCCGAGCGAACAGGTGAGGGTTTGCTGTGTGGTCTTCATCGTTGCTCCTGATTGTTTTTATTGAGCGATGCTGCGGATTACCGCCGCAGCGACGGTTTTTTCATTGCCTTTGTTGCACCCTGTAGCCCGGATGCAATCCGGGGAGGTTGGTTGGGCAGACCCAGGATTGCATCCGGGCTACACGGCTAAACGATCTTGAACTGGGCCACCTTGTTGTCAGTGGCCTGGCGCTTTCCCGGGCGCAGGCGCTCGCCGCTGGTGGCATCGAACAGCAGCACGCGCGCCGGATCGAACTGCAGGTCGAGGCTGCTGCCGGCCTGCGGCGCAGCGTCCGGCGCCAGGCGGCAGCACACCTTGGTCTGGTTGAGGCTGACGAATACCAGGGTGTCCGGGCCGGTCGGCTCGACTACCTCGACCTCGGCACGCAGGCTCGGCAGCGTCGTGGTGGCAGCGGCCAGTTGGATCTGCTCGGGACGCACGCCGAGGATCAGCTCGCGCCCTTCCAGCTCCGCCGCCGCTCCCAGCGGCAGCTCGCAACGCGCCTGTCCGGAATCGAGCAAACCAAAGCACTGGCCATCACGCACCTGCGTGCGCAGCGGGATGAAGTTCATTGGCGGTGAACCGATGAAGCTGGCGACGAACTGGTTGGCCGGGTCGCTGTAGATCTCTTGCGGGGTGCCGAACTGCTGGATGATGCCGTCCTTCATCACCGCCACCTTGTCGCCCAGGGTCATGGCCTCGATCTGGTCGTGGGTGACGTACACCGTGGTGGTCTTCAGGCGCTGGTGCATCAGCTTGATTTCGGTGCGCATCTCCACGCGCAGCTTGGCGTCGAGGTTCGACAGCGGTTCGTCGAACAGGTAGATCTTCGGCCGCCGCGCCAGCGCCCGGCCCATGGCTACGCGCTGTTGCTGACCGCCGGATAGCTGGCCGGGCTTGCGCGCCAGCAGATGCTCGATCTGCAGCAGCTTGGCCACGCGCGCTACTTCGGCCTCGATCTCGGCCGGCGGCATCTTGCGCATCTTCAGGCCGAAGGCGATGTTGTCCTTCACCGTCATGGTCGGGTACAGCGCGTAGGACTGGAACACCATGGCGATGTCGCGATCCTTCGGGCTCATGCCGCTGATGTCGGCGCCATCGACCAGAATCGCCCCGCCGCTGATGTCCTCCAGGCCGGCGATGCAGTTCATCAAAGTGGATTTGCCGCAGCCGGAGGGGCCGACCAGGATCAGGAACTCGCCGGAGTCGATGGCCAGTTCGATGTTCTTCAGGGTGTCCGCCAGGCCGCTGCCGTAGGACTTGTTGACGTTGCGCAGTTCGAGGGTAGCCATGTCATTTCTCCAATCTTCGAGGCATCAGCCTTTCACCGAGCCGGCAGTGAGACCGCGCAGAAAATATTTGCCGGCCAGGATGTAGACCAGCAGCGTGGGCAGCCCGGCGATCATCGCGGCGGCCATGTCGACGTTGTATTCCTTGGCCCCGGTGCTGGTGTTGACCAGGTTGTTCAGCGCCACGGTGATCGGCTGGGTGTCGCCGCTGGCGAACACCACACCGAAGAGGAAGTCGTTCCAGATCTGGGTGAACTGCCAGATCAGGCAGACCATGATGATCGGCACCGACATCGGCAGCAGGATGCGCCCGAAGATGGTGAAGAAGCCGGCGCCATCGAGGCGCGCGGCGCGCACCAGCGCCTCGGGAATGCTTACGTAGAAGTTGCGGAAGAACAGCGTGGTGAAGGCCAGGCCGTAGACCACGTGCACCAGCACCAGGCCTTCGGTGGTATTGGCCAGGCCGAGCTGGCCGAGGGTGAAGGACGCCGGCAGCAGGATCACCTGGAACGGCAGGAAGCAGCCGAACAGCAGCAGGCCGAAGAACAGCTGCGAGCCGCGAAAGCGCCACATGGCCAGCACGTAGCCGTTCAGAGCGCCGAGCAGCGTGGATATCAGCACCGCCGGGATGGTGATCTTCACCGAGTTCCAGAAGTAGCCGCCGACGCCGTCCCAGGCTTTGACCCAGCCGATCAGGGTGAACACGTCCGGGATCGACAGCAGGTTGCCGCTGCGGATGTCGTCGGGTGTCTTGAAGCTGGTCAGCAGCATCACCAGCAGTGGCACCAGGTATACCGCGCAGGCCAGGATCAGGGTGGCGTGGATGGCCAGGCGGCTGAGGCTGAAGGCCCTCACCCGGGGGACGGGGCGCGGCGCCAGGCGCGCATCGAGCACGGAATCAGTCATGGCGTTTGCCTCGCAGTTCGGAATACAGATACGGCACCAGGATCGCCAGCACCGCGCCGAGCATCAGCATCGCGCTGGCGGCGCCGAGGCCCATCTGGCCACGCGTGAAGGTGTGGGCGTACATGAACATCGCCGGCAAGTCGGAGGCGTAGCCGGGGCCGCCGGCGGTCATCGAGGCGACCAGATCGAAACTCTTGATGGCGATATGGGCGAGGATCATCAGCGCGCTGAAGAACACCGGGCCCAGGCTCGGCAGCACGATGCGCAGGTAGATGCTCGGCAAGCTGGCGCCATCGACCTGGGCGGCGCGGATGATCGACTGATCGACGCTGCGCAAGCCGGCGAGAAACAGCGCCATGACGAAACCCGAGGACTGCCACACGGCGGCCATCACCAGGCAGTAGACGACGCGATCCGGGTCCACCAGCCAGTCGAAGCGAAAGCCCTCCCAGCCCCAGTCACGCAGCAGCTTGTCCAGGCCCAGACCGGGGTTGAGCAGCCACTTCCAGGCGGTGCCGGTGACGATCATCGACAGTGCCATGGGGTAGAGAAAGATGGTGCGGATAAAGCCTTCGCGACGGATGCGCTGATCCAGCAGCACCGCCAGGAACACACCGATGATCAGACTGATGGCGATGAACAGGCCACCGAAGACCAGCAGGTTCTGGCTCGCCACCCACCAGCGGTCGTTGTCCCACAGCCGCGCGTACTGCTGCAGTCCCACAAAGTTATAACTGGGCATAAAGCGCGAGTTGGTGAACGACAGCAGGAAGGTCCAGCCGATGTAGCCGTAGAAGCCCACCAGCACGATGACCATGCTCGGCGCCAGCACCAGCTTGGGCAGCCAGCGCTGCAGGGCATCCAGCGGTGAGGCTTTGGCAGTGACTGCGTTTGAACTCATGGTTGACTCCGTTGCGTGCTGCGTTGATGCGTAAAACATCCGTAGCGGACCGGTAGGGCGTACTCGCGAAGCAGTACGTCGGCGATTACAGCCAGCTCGCATAGCCGGCGGACTGTTCGCTGCGCTCCTGAGTCCGCCCTACCGACTGCGAGCTGCCCTGCCCCGACACCTGAATCTCGGCGCGGCCGATCCCGTGGCGCGTGCCTGTGGGCATGCGCCTGGGATAGAAGGCTTGAAAGTGGCGGGTTACACCCGCCCTATGGCAAGGGCCGGCTACGCGACCCGAGCGCTCACTGCACCGCCTGGATCGCCGCCGCCAGTTGCTGGGCGGCGCGTTTCGGGTCGGCCTTGGGATCGTTGAAGAAGTTGGTCACCACATCGAACACCGCGCCCTGTACGTAGCTGGAAGCGGCCATGCCGTGGGCCAGGCTCGGCTGCAGACCGCCGTCAGCGGCGGCCTCCTTGAAGTCGGCCATGGACTTCTGCGCGCAGGCGTCGAAGCTGCTCATGTCCTGGTCCATGCGCACCGGGATCGAGCCCTTGTTCTGGTTGAAGAACTCCTGGAACTCGCTACCCATCACCGTACGCGCCAGGTCTTCCTGGGCCTTGCGGTTGTCGGCGTTGCTCAGCTTGAACATCGCCAGCGAGTCGATATTGAAGGCGAAGCTGCCCTGGGTGCCGGGGAAGGCCAGGCATTCATAGTCCTTGCCGGCGACCTTGCCAGCGGCGGTCCACTCGCTCTTGGCCCAGTCGCCCATGATCTGCATGCCGGCCTTGCCGTCGATCACCAGGCCAGTGGCGCTGTTCCAGTCGCGCCCGGCGGCATCGGCGTCGATGTAGCCACGCAACTTCTGCAAGGCAGCGAACACCTCGACCATCTTGTCGCCGGTCAGAGTCGCGCGATCCTGCTCGACGAAGGCCTTGCGAAAGCCCTCGGGGCCGAGAATGCTGAAGGCCAGATCCTCGAACACGGTGCCGTCCTGCCAGGGCTGGCCACCGTGGGCGATGGCGATGAAGCCGGCGGCCTTGAGCTTGTCGGCAGCGGCGAAGAATTCATCGAGGGTGGTCGGAGGGGTGGCGCCAGCCTTTTCGAAAACCTGCGGGTTGATCCACAACCAGTTGACCCGGTGCACGTTGACCGGCACCGCCACGTAGTCACCCTGGTATTTCATCACCTCGATCACTTGCGGCGGCAGCAGCTCATCCCATTTCTGTTCGGCAGCGACTCCGTTGAGATCAGCGAGCAAGCCCAGCTCGCCCCACTCCTGGATATCCGGGCCCTTGATCTGTGCGGCAGCGGGCGGGTTGCCGGATACGGCGCGGGTCTTCAGCACGGTCATGGCCGCTTCACCACCACCACCGGCAACGGCGAAATCTTTCCATTTGTGGCCTTGGGCTTCGACCAGTTTCTGCAGGGTATCGGCGGCGCGCTTTTCGCCACCGGAGGTCCACCAGTGCAGCACTTCGACTTCACCGGCAGTAGCGGACAGGGGCAGCAGAACAGCGAGGGAGATGGCACAGGACAGGCGAGAGATCGCTTTCATGGGATAAGACACCTTGTTGTTGTTATTCGCGAGCAAGTCGTGGTGCTTGCATTGCGAACGAGTCTACCCAGCCCCCAGAGCCCTGGGGGTAACAAAGGGTATTGGAAAGTCACCAGGTCGTTACAAAGCGGCGCGAGCCTGTGACACGGGTAGTGACGGCGCGCGTGCTGCGCTTCAGCGGCCATGCTCACGCCTCGCTCAGCGGCTCTGGCGCGGCAGCCAGAGGGTGACGCGCAGCCCACCGTCGCGCAGGTTGCGCAGGCTCAGCTCGCCGCCGTGGCTGTGTGCCAGGTTGCGCGCAATGCCGAGCCCCATGCCGTAGCCCTGCTGCTGGCTGGCCAGGCGAAAATGCGGCTCGAATACCTGTTCGAGCTTCTGCTCGGGCACGCCCGGCCCCTCGTCATCGACATGCAGGACGAACGCCTCGGCGTCGTCCTCGATATGCAGGTGCGCGCGCTCGCCGTACTTCAGGGCGTTGTCCAGCAGGTTGCCGATACAGCGACGCAAGGCCAGCGGCTTGCCGGGATAAAGCGCCCGCGCCGCGCCGTCGAGGGTAACCCGGCCCGAGCCGAGGTAGGGTTCAGTCAACCCATGCAGCAAATAATTGAGATCAACCGGCTCGATGTTCTCGTGGATGTCGGTGTCCTTCACGCATTGCAGCGCGCCCTTGACCAGCAGCTCCAGATCGTCCAGATCGCGGCCGAACTTGGTTTGCAGGCTTTCGTCGTCGAGCAGTTCGACGCGCAGGCGCAAGCGCGTGATGGGCGTGCGCAGGTCATGGGAAATGGCGCTGAACAACTGGCTGCGTTCCGTCAGGTAACGGCTGATGCGCTCGCGCATGGCGTTGAACGCGCGGGCCACCTCCACCACCTCACGGCCACCGCCTTCGGCCACCGGCTCCACTTCCGCGCCCAGCGACAGGTGTCGCGCGGTACGCGCCAGGCGCTTGAGCGGACGACTCTGCAGGTGCACCAATAAACCGATGAACAACAGCAGGAAGGCCGTGGTCAGGAGGATGAACCACAGCTGCTGGGTCGGCAGGATGGGTTCTTCCAGGCTGGTATAGGGCTCGGGCAGCAACGAGGCGATGTACAGCCACTCCCCCGGCGCCAACTGGATCTGCGTCACCAGTACCGGCGGGTTGATCGGCTCCAGGGTCAGGGCATAGTGCGCCCAGGAACGCGGCAGCTCATCGAGCTTCAGGCCGCCGTTGAAGATGCGCAGATCATCCGGGCTGACGAAGGTCACCGAAATGTCGGCAGCATTGCCCAGCGCCTGGCGCAGCACCTCGGTCACCGCCTCGGTTACCGCCTGCTTGCGTGGCGTGGCTGGCAGCAGCTTCATCTGCAACGGACGGTCATTGAGGCTGACCACGAAGCGCGTGCCGCCCATGCTGCGTAACTGGTCGAGCACCAGCGGCCGGTAATTCACCGGCAGCGAACGGAAGTAACGCACGCTGGCCGACATCGAATGCGCCAGGCTGCGCGCCGTGGTGACCAGGCCTTCGAGCTGGGTGGCACGCAACTGTGACAGCCAGATGGCGCTGGACAGCGTCTGCGCCGCGAGTATCGCCAACAGGGTGAGCAACAGCATGCGCCCGAGCAGCGAGCGCGGCAGCCAGCCCCGCACTTTAACGACCATCGCCGGCCTGCAGGCTCACCGTGGCCGCCAGTTGGTAGCCGCTACCACGCACGGTGCGAATCAGCCGTGGCGGCTTGTCGGTATCGCGCAGGCGCTGCCGCAGGCGGCTGACGGCCATGTCGACGATGCGCTCCAGCGGCATCACCTCGCGGCCACGGGTGGCATTGCCGATGGTGTCGCGGTCGAGAATCTGCTGTGGGTGATCGAGAAACAGCTTGAGCAGGGCGAAGTCGGCGCCAGACAGAATCACTTCCTCGCCGTCACGGTGAAACAGGCGGTGGCTGACCATGTCCAGACGCCAGTCGTCGAAGGCCAGCACCTCGCCGCTGCGCTCCTGGCTGAACTGCGCGCGGCGCAGCAGCGCCTTGATCCGCGCCAGCAATTCGCGTGGGCTGAACGGTTTGCCGAGGTAGTCATCGGCGCCCAGCTCCAGGCCGATCACGCGGTCGGCTTCGTCGGAGCTGGCGGTGAGCATGATTACCGGCACCTGGGCGAAGCGCTGGTGTTCGCGTACCCAGCGGCACAGGCTGAAGCCGTCCTCGTCGGGCAGCATCACGTCGAGGATGACCAAGTCAGCCGACTCCGCACACAGGCTCTGGCGAAAGGCGGCGCCGTCGGCCACGGCGCGCACCTGAAAGCCGACGCGGCTCAGGTAGGTCTCGAGCAGTTCGCGAATATCCTGGTCGTCATCGACCAGCAGAATCGATTTGCCGGGCTGGCTCATGGTCCGCCACCTTTGTTGTTATGGCTGTGTCGCCCGGATGAAATCCGGGGCTCTATCAAGGGTTGTCCCGGATTGCATCCTGGCTACGCTCCGACGCTTGTTGCAAGGCCACGCCAGCGCCGGTCAGGCCGGGATATTCGGCCGTCACCAGCCACACCGGGATGCCGTCAAGGTAATGGCTCATGCAGCCCTTGTCGCGGAAACTCTTGGCAAACCCACTGGCGAGAAAACGCTCGGCAAAACGCGGCACCACGCCGCCGACGATATACACCCCGCCGCGTGCGCCCAGGGTCAGCACATTGTTGCCGGCAACGCGGCCGAGCCAGCAACTGAACTGCTCCAGCACCTCGGCGGCGACAGGCTCGCCGGCCAGGCCGGCAGCGGTGATGGCCGCTGGCGTCGCGTGCTGCAAAGGCTGACCGTCCAGCTCACAGATGGCCCGATACAGCACCAGCAGGCCGTTGCCGCTGAGCACATCTTCGGCGCGCACATGGCCCAACTGCCGATAGAGGATCTGCCAGAGTTCGGCCTCACGCGGGCTGCCGATGGGCAGGTCGACATGCCCGCCCTCCCCCGGCAACACCAGCCAGCGACCATCGGCCTGCTCCAGCAGCGTACCGACGCCCAGGCCGGTGCCTGCGCCGATTACCAGCACCGGACGGTCTGCCTGCGCCTCGCCTGGGCATACCGGCACTCGCTCATGCTCGGCCAGACGGGTCATGCCCAGGGCCATGGCGGAGAAGTCGTTGATCATCAGCAACTGGTCGACCTGCAACGCTTCGCAGAACGTCCTACGGTCGATACGCCAGTGATTATTGGTGAAACGAAACAGATCACCGCTGACCGGCCCGGCGCAGGCCAGGCATACCGAGCCGATGGCCCCCAGCGGCAGCCCCTGGGCCTGCAGATAGGCGACGATGGCCTGTTCCGGCCCCGGAAAGTCGGCGGTCGGCAGAACCTGCACCGCCTCCAGTTGCTCGTCACGCCACAGGGCAAAGCGTGCGTTGGTACCACCGATGTCGCCGACCAGAGCCAATTTCACGAGAACGTCTCCTGAGCGAAGGCCGTTCGCTGATCGGCAACTGCAGAAAAGTGAGGATGCATGGCATCGACTCCAAACCCGAATTATTTTTGTAGTTCAGACAACGCGCACCACAGTAAACCCGAAAATTACGCCTATCAACCCGCTCAAAGTTGTAATAACAACAATATTTAAACCCAACTCATAGCCCTCGACCCGCACAGCACATTCAGCCCTCGCCATGATCCCGGACAATATCCAGCACTGTCTGCCGGCCTAGACTCGGCCCTTCCCGAGTTCGCACGGAGAGCTGCAGCATGTCACCCGATATCGTCATCGTCGGCGCCGGCCCGGCTGGTCTTTGCCTGGCACGCGCCCTGTCCGGGCATGGCCTGTCCATCGTGGTGCTGGAGCGCCAGGCCGAGCAGGCACTGGCCGAGCCGGCCTTCGACGGCCGCGAGATCGCCCTCACCCATGGCTCGCAGGCGCTGCTCGAGCGCCTCGGGCTGTGGGCGCGCCTGCCCAGCGAAGAGGTTGCCGTACTGCGCGATGCCCAGGTGTTCAACGGCCCCTCGCTGTTCGCGTTGAAGATCCGCGCCGAACAGGCCGGCGCCGAACGACTCGGCCATCTGGTGGCCAACCAGGCCATTCGCCGCGCCGCCTATCAGGCCGTGAGCGAATGCGCCGATGTGCAATTGCTGTGCGAAACCAGCGTGCGCGCCATCGAGCAAAGCCAGAACGAGGTGAAGCTGGTGCTGCAGGACGGTCAGGTGCTGCAGCCACGCCTACTGGTCGCCGCCGACAGCCGCTTCTCGGAGACCCGCCGCCAGCTCGGCATCGGCGCGCAGCTCAAGGACTTCGGCAAGAGCATGCTGGTGTGCCGCATGCAGCACGAGCAGGATCACCAGCAAATAGCCTGGGAGTGGTTCGGCTATGGCCAGACCCTGGCCCTGCTACCGCTCAATGGCCGGCAGTCGTCGGTGGTGCTGACCCTGCCACCGCGCGAGATAGAGCGCCTGCAGAAACTCGACGAAGCCACCTTCGCCCGCGAGATGGAAAAGCGCTTCGACCGCCGCCTCGGCGCCATGCAACTGGTCAGCAGCCGCCACGCCTACCCTCTGGTGGGCGCCTACGCACGACGTATGATCGGCAACCGCTGCGCCCTGCTCGGCGATGCCGCCGTCGGCATGCATCCGGTCACCGCGCATGGTTTCAACTTCGGCCTGATCGGCGTACAGCTGCTCAGCGACGCACTGCTGGCCGCCCATGGCAAACGCCAGGACATCGGTGCGATTGCGCCACTGGCACGCTATGAGCGCCAGCTGCGCCTGGCCACTTGGCCCTTGTACCAGGCCACTAATCTGCTGGTGGAGCTGTACACCAACGACCGTTTACCGGCGCGCCTGCTGCGCGGCGCCGGCTTGCGTGTGGCGCAGGGTCTGTTGCCACTGAAGAAGGGCATCGCCCATCATCTGACCGCTCGCGCCTGATCAATCACACCCACTGATCATTACGCTTGCGCTTGACCCGCAGCATGGTCGGCAGAATCAACCCGAGCAGCAGCCCGGCACCGGCGATGCTGCCACCGTAGGCCATGTAGCGCATCAGTACCTGTTGCTGCTCCTCGCCAAGCTGTGCCTGGGCATCGCGCAGCTGCGAACGGGTGGTGGTCAGTTCGGCATCCAGCGCGCCACGGGCGGCCTGCAGCTCGTCGATGAGTTTCTTGCGGGTGTCGAGGGTTTCCTGCATGCCTTGCACGCGCACCTTCCAGGCATCGTCTATGCCTTTGAGCTCAGCGCTGAGGTCGGCGACTTTCTGTTCCAGTTGCGGCAGGCGCTCGGCCTGGCCGGGCACCGACTGCAGGTCACGACTGGGAATCCACACCGTACTGCCGCTTGCGCTGCGCACCTGGCTGTAGTCGCCCTGGGTGCGCAGCAGCTCGACTTTCTCCCCGGAAACCAGGGTGCCGACAATACGGTAGCCATCGGTGGGGCCGCTGCGTACGTAGGTATTGAGGCTGTCGCTGACCCAACGCTGGTTACCAGACGCCTCTTCGGCCAACAACGGCTGCGCACCGCCCAGCAGGCCGCCGAGCAACAGGCAGGCACCGAGAATGCGGGGTTGAAATGGAGCGTGACGAGATAAAAACATGGGGCGATCTTCACATGGCAGTCAGACGAACCCGGCGAACGGGATGAACGATGCCAGCCCCATGCACAAGCATGATCCAGACAGGTTCAGCGACGTAGACGCCACGCTAGCGGCCAATAGCCATCTATTCCTGTCGGTACGGGCCGACAGCAGACAGACATTGCGCCATCGCCTGGAGTTCACTCGAAGCAGGCGCGCTGGATGGACGGAGGATCGATTCAGCCGTTGTGGCGCTGCACGAAGGCACAGAAATCCGCCAGCGGCATAGGCCGGCCGAGCAGGTAGCCCTGGAACTGAGTGCAGCCGTTGTCCGCCAGAAAACGCTGCTGCGCCTCGGTTTCCACCCCTTCGGCGATCACCGTCATGCCCATGCTCTGGCCCAGGGCGATGACCGTGCGCACGATGGTTTCGCTGTTGGCATCGCTGAGCACGTCGCAGATGAACGAACGGTCGATCTTCAGCTTGCTCAATGGCAGGCGCTTGAGGTGACTGAGGGAAGAAAAGCCGGTGCCGAAGTCATCCAGCGAGAAGCGCACGCCATGCTCGACCAGGGCCGTCATCTTGCGCGTGAGGTCTTCCATGTCACGCACGATCAGCGTCTCGGTCAGTTCCAGCTCCAGGCGCTGGGCATCGATACCGTGGCGCGCGATCAAGCCGAGGATTTCGGCGACGAAGCTGGTCTGCGAGAACTGCTTCTGGCTGATGTTCACCGCCAGGCCCAGTTCGCCATACAGCGGGTCATCGTGCCACTGGCGCAAGCGCGCGGCCGACTGCTCCAGCACCCACTGACCAATGGGGATGATCAGCCCGGTGTTTTCGGCATGATCGATGAACTCGCCGGGCGCCAACAGCCCGCGCTGCGGGTGTTGCCAACGAATCAGCGTTTCGGCGCCGATCACCCGCCCGGCCCCATTGAGTTGCGGCTGGTAATACAGCACGAACTGCTGCTCGCGAATGGCCGCGCGCAGGTCGCGGTCCAGCTCGGAACGCTCGGCGGTGTCGCTCTGCAGAATGTGCAGAAGCAGGAAGAACAGGGTCATGGCGACAAAACCCTGCACCCAGGAACCGACATGACGCACATCATCGGGCAGCGCGTAGAGGTCGGTTGGCCGCCAGTTGGACGCCGCCAGGGCGACGAACAACAGCAGGCAGAACAGGGACATGCCATAGCGCAGCCACAAGGGGTCGTCACGGAACGCCATCAAGGCGCCAACGGCCACCGGCAGCAGATACAGATGCGTGGCACGCGGGGCCATCGGGGTTGGCGGGTCGAGCAACAGGGTCGAGGCGACAACGACGAGAATCAGCGCACTGAACAGAATCAGATTGGCACTGCGCGCCCGGTTGCGCAGGGTCAGGGCGAAGACCGCGACGCCACTGAGGATGATCGCCACATCCATGATGACGATGGCCCAGTAGCCGCGCGAGGAAAAGAACGCGCCCCACAACAGGCCCATCGCGACCATCACCAGACTGGCCAGCATGCGCATGCGCCGCTCGCGGCGCTGGCCGACCAGGGCCAGGTCCGCCCCCTGCCAGAGTTGGCGAACGTGCCTGCCGAAGCTCGAGAGTGATGGCATGCTGAAATCCTGATCCGATCACTTCATTCTTGAAGCTACCTGGCCGAATGCAAGTTTCCAGCGCAGCTTTTAACAGCCTGTTAATGCTGCCAGTGCGCCTCGCTGGCCAGTCGCTCGGCAATGAAGTCCAGCAGCAGGCGCATCGCCGGCAGCATCTGTCGACGGGTGCCGTACAGGGCATGGATGCCCAGCTCCGGCGGCCGGTAATCCGCCAGCAGCTGCACCAGGCGCCCTTCGCGCAGCAAAGCCGCCACCGAATAGAGCGGTTGCAGGCTGATACCGGCACCCGCCAGCGCGGCTTCCAGCAGCACCATCGACTCGTTGGCGCTGAGGCTGCCGGACACCGCAATGGCACTCGCCTCCCCTTGATGCTCGAACTCCCACAGGCTGCGGCCGAAGTAGGCGTAAGCCAGGCAGTTATGCCGAGCCAGATCCTCCGGGCGCTGCGGCGTACCGTGGCGCGCCAGGTAGGCCGGGCTGGCGCAGACCACCGAGCGACACACGGCCAGACGCCGGGCGATCAGATTGGGGTCGAGCTGATTGGTGATGCGCAGCGCCAGATCGATGCGCGCCTCCACCAGATTGACCGCTTCGCTGCCCACCAGCAGATCGACATTGACCTGCGGGTAGCGCGCGGTGAAATCCTGCAACGCGTGCACCAGCCAGGCCTGGGCGAAGGACTGGCTGCAGGTGACACGCAGGGTGCCACGCGGCGCGTCATCCGCTCCCTGGCCGATTGCCTGCATACGCTCGGCCAGCGCCAGCATCTCGCGGCACTGCGGCAGCATCTGTTCGCCTGCAGCAGTCAGGCTCAGGCGCCGCGTGCTGCGGTGCAACAAACGCACGCCGGCCCAGCCTTCCAGCTCGGCGAGATAGCGCGAAACCATCGCCCGCGACATATCCAGCGCCTCGGCTGCAGCCGTCTGACTGCCGCGCTCCAATACCTCGACGAACACCCGTGCCGCCACCAGTCGATCCATCACTCGCTCGATCCATGCAACAAACATGGCCAGCTTACGGGGCTTTTCGCTCGCCAGATAGTACATAAGATGCACCGCACCCTTACTCCCCGGAGATCGCCATGTCCCTCGCCACCCGTTTCATCGCCAGCCTCGGCCTGCTCGCCGCAGCCAGCAGCGCCCTCGCCCAGCCGCTGACCCTGGACACCTACAACCCGCGCGAAGCCGCTGTATTTCCAGTCAGTTCGACGCTGATCAGCGGCGAAAAGGAGGCCATCCTGGTGGATGCGCAATTCTCCAACGCCGAGGCGCAGGAACTGGTCGAACGCATTCAGGCCAGCGGCAAGCGCCTGACCACCATCTTCATCAGCCATGGCGACCCGGACTTCTACTTCGGCCTCGATGTACTGACCCGCGCCTACCCCGACGCCAAGGTGCTGGCCACGCCAGCCACCGTCGCCTACATCGAGAAGAGCCGCGCACCCAAGCTGGCCTACTGGGGACCGATCCTCAAAGACAGCGCGCCAGCCCGCACCCTGGTGCCTGAAGTGCTGCACGGCAACCTGCTGGAGCTGGAAGGCCAGCGCATCGAGGTGGTCGGCCATGATCCGCAGCACACCAGCCTGTGGATCCCCAGCATCAAGGCGGTAGTCGGCGGCGTGCTGACCAGCGCCAATATCCATCTGTGGGTAGCTGACGCGCAGAGCGTCGAAGCCCGGCAGCGCTGGCTCAAGTCGCTGGATGAACTCGAAGCCCTGCAACCGACCAGCCTGGTGCCAGGCCACTACCTGGGCGAGCCGGCGATGGACCTGGCCGACCTGCGCTTCACCCGCGACTACCTGCTGGCCCTGGAGCAGGAACTGCCCAAGGCCAAGGATAGCCAGGCGCTGATCGCGGCGATGAAGGCGCGCTTTCCTCAGCTACAAGATGACAGCAGCCTGGAGCTGAGCGCCAAGGTACTCAAGGGCGAGATGCAGTGGCCGTGAAACGCCAGATCCTGATTTGCGGCGCCTCGCGCGGGCTGGGCTTGGGTCTGACGCGTGCCTTTCTCCAAGCCGACTGGCGCGTACATGCGGTGGTGCGTGAACTGCGCCCGGCCAGCCCGCTGGACGCATTACGCAGCCAACACCCGAACGACCTGCAGGTGATCACCTGCGATCTCACCCGACGCGACGCCTGGTGCACCCTGACGGCGGCGCTACAGGACCAGCGCTTGGATTGTGCGCTGTTCAATGCCGGCGTCTACGGCCCACACCATCAGGACCCGCGCCAGGCAGACTTCGAGGACATCGGCCAGTTGTTCCTGGCCAATGCCGTGGCGCCGATCCGCCTGGCACAGCAGTTGGCAGAACATGTGGTCGATGGCGGCGTGATCGCCTTCATGAGCTCGCAGATGGCCAGCCTGCAACTGGCGCTCGCCGCCGACATGCCGCTGTACGGTGCCAGCAAAGCCGCCCTGAACAGCTTGCTGCGCAGTTGGCAGATGCAATTGCCACAACTGCCCTGGAGCTTGCTGGCGCTGCACCCGGGCTGGGTGCGCACCGAGATGGGCGGCGACGCCGCGCCGTTGAGCGTGGAACAAAGCGCCAGCGCTCTGCACCAGGTGATCACCGAGCAACTCGGGCGGCGCGAGTGCGCCTTCCTCGATTATCTGGGCCAGCCGCTGGCCTGGTGAGCCTGAACGTCCCTCAAAACGCCCGACAGCCTCTACTGCCTGTCGGGCGTCGTCGTTTCTGCACAGCAAAAACCTGTACAGCCTGCATAACGATCAGCGTGACGCGACGGTCATTGCACGAACGTGCGCGAAAGGGCTTGCAAAGCGATTCAAACAACTATACAAAAACTGTACATACATAAATATTGTACAGCTTTAGGTATATCGCCATGCCGTCCTACCGTGCTCCGCTGCGTGACATGCGCTTCGTGTTCGAAGAACTGCTCGACGCCTACACCCTGCTGCAAAATTTGCCTGAACACCGCGAGTTCAGCGCCGACCTCGGTGGTGCCATCCTCGAGGAGGCCGCCAAGCTGGCCGAGAACGTGCTCGCACCGCTCAATGGCCCCGGCGACAAGCAAGGCTGCCAGTACGATCCGCAGAGCCGCAGCGTGCGGACCCCGGACGGCTTCAAGGCCGCGTATCAGCAGTTCGCCGAAGGCGGCTGGACGGCCCTGGCCTGTACCCCGCAATTCGGTGGCCAAGGCCTGCCGCATGTGTTGAATATGCTGGTCGAGGAGATGACCTGCTCGGCCAACCTGTCACTGGGCATGTATCCCGGCCTGACCCATGGCGCTATCAACGCCCTGACCAGCCATGGCACGCCCGAGCAGCAGGAGAAGTACCTGCCGCGCCTGATCAGCGGTGAGTGGACCGGCACCATGTGCCTTACCGAACCGCAGTGCGGCACCGACCTCGGTCTTATCCGCACCCGCGCCGTGCCGCAGGCCGATGGCAGCTACGCCATCAGCGGCACCAAGATCTGGATCACCGGCGGCGAGCACGACCTGGTGGACAACATCGTCCATCTGGTGCTGGCCAAGCTGCCGGATGCGCCGGACAGCGTCAAAGGTATCTCCCTGTTCCTGGTGCCCAAGGTGCTGGAAGACGGCAGCCGCAACCCGGCCTTCTGTGGTGGGCTGGAACACAAGATGGGCATCAAGGGCTCGGCCACCTGCGTGATGAACTTCGAGGGTGCCAAGGGCTGGCTGATCGGCGAGCCGAACAAGGGCCTGAGCTGCATGTTCACCATGATGAACTCGGCGCGCCTTATGGTTGGCATGCAAGGGCTGGGCGTGGCCGAAAGCGCCTACCAGATCGCCCTGGGCTTCGCTCGCGAGCGCCTGCAGAGCCGCTCGATCTCCGGGCCCAAGGCCGCTGACAAGCCGGCCGACCCGATCATGGTGCACCCGGACGTACGGCGCATGCTGCTGCGGCAGAAGGTGATGATCGAAGGTTGCCGCGCTTTGGCCTACTTCGCCGGCCTACAACAGGACATCGCCCACGGCGCCGAGGATGCTGAAACCCGCAGCCGCGCCGACGATCTGGTGCAACTGCTTACGCCGGTGGTCAAGGCCTTCCTCACCGATGAAGGTTTCACCTGCGCCAACGAAGGTCTACAGGTGCTGGGCGGCTCGGGCTTCACCGAAGACTGGGGCATCGAGCAACTGGTACGCGACAGCCGCATCACGCGCATCTACGAAGGCACCAATGGCATCCAGGCGCTGGATCTGGTGGGCCGCAAGCTCGCACTCGGAGGCGGTCGCGCCGTGCGTGCCTATTTCGCCCTGGTCGAAGGCTGGCTCAAGGGCAATGCCGATGCCCCGCACGCTGCGGCTGTCACTCAGGCACTGAAGCAACTGCAGCAAGCCACCCTATGGCTGGCCAGCGAAGGCAGCAAGGATCCGGAGCAGGCGGCTGCAGCGGCAACGCCCTACCTGCGCCTGTTCGGCCTGAGCAGCCTGGCCTGGCTGTGGGCGCAGCAGGCACGGCTGGCCCAGCGCCAACTCGATGCCGGCAGCTCGGAAACCCATTTCTATGCGGCCAAGATCAAGTCCGCCGATTTCTTCATGGCCCGCATCCTGCCAGAAGCCGATGCCCTGCTCAGCGAGATCAAGGCTGGCAAAGCGACGCTGATGGCCTTCACTGACGAGGAGTTCGCCGCCTGATTGCGGGCGGCGCTGACAAGCTGCGCAATCCGACAACCCACTTCTCCCCTTTTTTGGTTGTCGGATCTTTTTATTCGCTACCCGCGGCCATTCGATGGCCGCGGTAAACTTCAACTGCGGAGGGATGACTCATGACAGCCCTGACATCACGTCTCTGTTCGGCCCTGCTGCTGACGCTGGCACTTGCCAGTGCCTCGGTGCAGGCCAACAACCAGAGCGGCTGGCGCGAACAGCTACCGCAGGTCAGCCTGGTGGGCAGCGGCGACTTCAGCTGGTTCGGTTTCTCGGTCTACAACGCCAAATTGTGGAGCCCAGCACAGCAGGTGGACTTCACCGAGCCCTTCGCCCTGGAACTGACCTACAGGCGCACCATCAGCCGGGAAACCCTGGTCGATACCAGCCTCGACGAGATTCGCCGGATCAACGGCCAACCGCTCGACCGCGAACAGCAAGACAAATGGGCAAAGCAGATGCTCCAGGCCTTCGTCGACGTCAAGGACGGCACGCGCATCACCGGTGTGTTCCTGCCCGATCAGGGCTGCCGCTTCTACGTCGACGGCAAGCTGCAGCACGTCATCGACGACCCGGAGTTCGCCCGCGCCTTCTTCTCCATCTGGCTCGATCCGCAGACCCGCAGCCCGAAGCTGCGTGCGGCATTGCTCGGCCTTAACCGATGAGGTATTGCATGAAAGCCCTATTGATCGTGCTGAGCAGCCTGCTGCTGATCAGCTGTGGCCAGGTCCCGGTCGAGCGTTACGCCAACGAGAAGCCCGTGCTGGATCTGCCCACCTACTTCTCCGGGCCAGTGCAGGCCTGGGGCATGTTTCAGGACCGCTCCGGTGAGGTGATCAAGCGCTTTCACGTCGATATCCAGAGCCGCCGCGAGGGCGACAAACTGATTCTCGACGAGCGCTTCCTGTACAGCGACGGCACTCGCCAGCGCCGAGTCTGGACGCTGACCCCGAACGGCGAGGGGCGCTGGATCGGTACCGCCGACGACGTGGTTGGTGAGGCCATCGGCGAAGTGGCCGGCAACGCCCTGCGTTGGCGTTACCACCTCAACCTGCCAGTGGACGATACGACCTATGTCGTTTACTTCGATGACTGGATGTACCTGATGGACGACGACACCCTGATCAATCGCTCAGTCATGAGCAAGTTCGGTATCGAGTTGGGTCAGGTCACTCTGTTCTTCCGGCGCGGTGCCGCGCAGCCATGAGCGAAGCGCTGACGCTGAGCAGCCTCGGCAGTGGCTACAAGGCACTGGTGATCGGCGCCAGCGGCAGCATCGGCCAGGCCTTCTGTCAGTTGCTGCACGCAGACCCCAACTGCGCCAGCGTGCGCGAAGTGAGCCGCAGCAGCTCACCGGCACTCGATCTGGAAGAGCCTGCCAGTATCGCCGAGGCCGCAGCGCGGCTGAGCGATGAAGGGCCATACCAGCTCATCGTACATAGCGCCGGATTGCTGCATCGCGCTGGCATCACGCCGGAAAAAAGCCTGGCCGCCATCGAGGCCGACGCCTTGCAGGCGGTATTCCAAGTCAATGCGCTGGGGCCGGCGCTGGTGCTGCGCCACTTCCTGCCACTGCTGGACAAACAGGGCGCCATGGCCATGCTTTCGGCCAAGGTCGGCAGCATCGGCGACAACCGCCTCGGTGGCTGGTACGCCTACCGGGCGTCCAAGGCGGCGCTGAACATGCTGATCAAGACCGCCGCCATCGAGTTGGCACGCAGCAAGCCCAGAGCACGGCTGCTCAGCCTGCATCCCGGCACGGTCATCTCTCCCCTGTCGCAACCCTTTCGCGGTGCCAGCGCTGCGCGACCGGCCGCGCAGGCCGCTGCGGAAATGCTGCGGGTGATCGATGCGCTGGGGCCCGAGCACAGCGGCAGCTTCCACGCCTACGACGGCCAGGCCTTGCCCTGGTGACAGCAGCCAGGCAACGCGGCCTGGGCATCAGGGGCGCGACTGGCCGGCGCCCTTGAGAAAGAACTGCTCCAGCACTGCCAGCGAACGCGCACTGGCGGCGCGGCCACGGCGCTCGGCATCGACCATGCCATAGATCAGCGAAACGAACAGCTCGGTCAGCAGCTCGGCGGTGATGTCGATGCGAAAGTATCCCTCCTGCTGGCCGCGCAGGAAGAAGCTGTCCAGTGCATCGGTGTAGGCGATCCAGCGCGCCCCGTCCTCGTCCGGGTCGAGACTGTCCGGGCGGTACTGGAAGATCATGAACACCAGCAATTCGCGGTGTCTGAGGTGATTCTCGATCAGGTTGCGCAATGCCTGCGGCACATCGGCAACCTGCAGGTCGGCGTCCTCGATCACCTGATTGAGCGCTGCCTGACTGTGATTCATCAGGCGCTCGACCAGGCTGTCGCGCGTACCGCAGAAACGATGCAAGGTGGCCTTGCTGACGCCCGCGGCTTCGGCCAGGTCTTTCAGCGTCGCCCGCGGGCGATCGACGATGGCAACAGCCAGGATCTTGAGCAGTTTTTCATCATTGGACATCAAAGGCCCTCCGCTTGAGCAGCGCGCATTGTGCAGAAAAAGTCCCCAGACTCAACGGGGACTTTCAATTTTGCTCACAGAAGCTCCACATGAGTCAATGTTGACTCATTTTAGCCAAAGCATGATCATTCGTGCCTTTCAAGGAAATGGATCTCACTCCAGGTGACAGGCATGAGCAGAATTCGCGGACGTTATGTTTTTTCAGTGGTCACTCTGCTAGCGGCAATCGGCCTGGCCGGCTGCGACAAAGGCGAGCAGGGATGGGGTGAGGCGCCACCACGCGAGGTCGACGTGCTGACCGTCAAGACCGAGCCGTTCACCGTGATCGCTGAACTGCCAGGCCGTATCGAACCAGTACGGGTCGCCGAAGTACGCGCCCGGGTCGCCGGTATCGTGCTCAAACGCACCTTCGAGGAAGGCGCCGACGTCAAGGCCGGCGACCTGCTGTTCCAGATCGACCCGGCGCCGTTCAAAGCCGCCCTGTCGCGTGCCCAGGGCGAGCTGGCCCGGGCCGAGGCGCAGCTGTTCCAGGCGCAGGCCACGGTCAAGCGCTACGAGCCGCTGGTGAAGATCGATGCGGTCAGCAAGCAGGACTTCGATGTAGCCAAGGCTGCCCTGCAAAGCGCCCAGGCCGACAAGCGCTCGGCGCAAGCCAGTGTGGAAACCGCACGCCTGGATCTGGGTTACGCCGAAGTACGCGCCCCCATTGCCGGGCGCATCGGCCGTGCCCAAGTGACCGAAGGCGCGCTGGTCGGCCAGGGCGAAGCCACCCTGCTCGCCCGCATTCAGCAGCTCGACCCGGTCTACGCCGACTTCACTCAGCCGGCCGCCGATGCCCTGCGTCTGCGCGCCGCCATCGCCGATGGCAAGGTCGCCGGTGCGGCCGATCAGCCGTTGTCGCTGCGCGTCGATGGCACCGATATCGAGAGCAAAGGCGCCCTGCTGTTCACCGATATCTCGGTGGATCGCAGCACCGGCCAGATCGCCCTGCGCGGCCGCTTCGACAACCCGCAAGGCGTGCTGCTACCCGGCATGTACGTGCGCGTGCTGACGCCGCAGGGGCTGACCCAGAACGCCATCCTGGTACCGCAGCGCGCCGTTCAGCGTGCCGCCGACGGCCAGGCCAGCGTGATGCTGCTCGGCGAAGGCGACACCGTCGAGGTTCGCCAGGTTACCACCGGCGCCATGCACGGCTCGCGCTGGCAGATCAGCGAAGGCCTCGCGGCCGGCGACAAGGTGATCACCAGCTCGCTGGCTGCCATCAAGCCCGGCGCCAAGGTCGTGCCGCGCGAGGAAGCTGCCGCGGCAGCCGACGCGCACGCTCCACAATCCCAGGCGCAGTAAGCCGGAGAGAAGCTCATGTCCCTGTTTTTCATACGGCGCCCCAATTTCGCCTGGGTGGTCGCCCTGTTCATCTCGCTGGCCGGCCTGCTGGCCATCCCCTTCCTGCCGGTGGCGCAGTACCCCAACGTGGCGCCGCCGCAGATCACCGTCACCGCCACCTATCCGGGCGCATCGGCGCAGGTGCTGACCGACTCGGTGACCAGCGTCATCGAGGAAGAGCTCAACGGCGCGAAGAACCTGCTGTACTTCGAGTCCACCAGCAACGCCAATGGTATCGCCGAGATCACCGTTACCTTCCAGCCGGGCACCGACCCCGAACTGGCCCAGGTCGACGTGCAGAACCGCCTGAAGAAAGCCGAGGCACGCATGCCGCAGGCCGTGCTCACCCTGGGTATCCAGACCGAGCAGGCCACGGCGGGCTTCCTGATGATCTACGCGCTGAGCTACAAGGATGGCGGCAAGAACGACAACACCACGGCGCTGGCCGACTACGCCGCGCGCAACATCAACAACGAAATCCGTCGCGTGCCTGGCGTCGGCAAGCTGCAGTTCTTCGCCTCCGAAGCCGCCATGCGCGTGTGGATAGACCCGCAGAAGCTGGTCGGCTACGGCCTGTCGATCGACGATGTGAACAACGCCATCCGCGCGCAGAACGTGCAGGTACCGGCCGGCGCCTTCGGCAGCACACCAGGCTCCAGCGAGCAGCAACTGACTGCCACCCTGGCGGTCAAGGGCACCCTGGACAACCCGGATGAATTCGCCGCCATCGTGCTGCGCGCCAACCAGGACGGCTCGCGCCTGACCCTGGGCGACGTGGCACGCATCGAGGTCGGCAGCCAGGACTACAACTTCGGTTCGCGCCAGGACGGCAAACCCGCCGTCGCCGCCGCCGTGCAGCTGTCGCCCGGTGCCAACGCCATCCAGACCGCCAAGGCAGTCAAGCAACGTCTCGATGAGTTGTCGGTGAACTTCCCGGACAACGTCGAGTACTCGGTACCCTACGACACCTCGCGCTTCGTCGACGTGGCCATCGACAAGGTCATCATGACCCTGGTCGAGGCCATGGCGCTGGTGTTCCTGGTGATGTTCCTGTTCCTGCAGAACGTGCGCTATACCCTGATCCCGTCCATCGTCGTGCCGGTGTGCCTGCTCGGCACCCTGACCTTCATGTACCTGCTGGGCTTCTCGGTGAACATGATGACCATGTTCGGCATGGTGCTGGCCATCGGCATCCTGGTCGACGACGCCATCGTGGTGGTGGAGAACGTCGAGCGGATCATGGCCGAGGAAGGCCTGGCGCCGGTGCCGGCGACCATCAAGGCGATGGGCCAGGTGTCCGGCGCGATCATCGGCATCACCCTGGTGCTGTCGGCGGTGTTCCTGCCTCTGGCCTTCATGTCCGGCTCGGTCGGCGTCATCTACCAGCAGTTCTCGCTGTCGCTGGCGGTGTCGATCCTGTTCTCCGGCTTCCTTGCCCTGACCTTCACCCCGGCGCTGTGCGCGACGATTCTCAAGCCCATCCCAGAGGGGCATCACGAGAAGACCGGCTTCTTCGGCGCCTTCAATCGCCTGTTCACTCGTCTGACCGGTCGCTACACCGCGCTCAATGGCAAACTGGCGCCACGCGCAGGCCGCGTCATGTTCGTCTACCTGGGCATCGTGGTACTGATGGGTTTCTTCTACCTGCGCCTGCCGGAATCCTTCGTGCCGGTCGAAGACCAGGGCTACATGATCGTCGACATCCAGCTGCCACCGGGCGCCACCCGGGAGCGCACCTCGGCTGCCGGCGAGGAACTGGAAACATTCCTGATGGGCCGCGAAGCCATCGAGACCTCCTTCCTGGTGCTCGGCTTCAGCTTCTCCGGCATGGGCGAGAACGCCGCCATCGCCTTCCCGCTGCTCAAGGACTGGTCGGAGCGTGACTCCACCCAATCACCGGAGGCCGAATCGGCAGCGGTCAACCAGCACTTCGCCAACCTCGACGACGGCGCCATGATGGCCGTGCCACCACCGCCGATCGAAGGCCTGGGCAACTCCGGCGGCTTCGCCCTGCGTCTGCAGGACCGTGCCAGTCTCGGCCGCGACGCCCTGCTCGCCGCGCGCGACGAGGTGCTGGGCAAGGTCAACGGCAACCCGAAGTTCCTCTACGCCATGATGGAAGGCCTGGCCGAGGCGCCGCAGTTGCGCCTGGTCATCGACCGCGAACAGGCGCGTACCCTCGGTGTGAGCTTCGAGTCGGTGAGCAGCGCACTGTCTACCGCCTTCGGTTCCTCGGTGATCAACGACTTTGCCAACGCAGGCCGCCAGCAACGCGTGGTGGTGCAGGCCGAGCAGGCCGAACGGATGACCCCGGAAAGCGTGCTGCGGCTGCACGTGCCCAACGACAGCGGCGGCCTGGTGCCGCTGAGCGCCTTCGTCACCACCCAGTGGGAAGAAGGCCCGGTGCAGATCGCCCGCTACAACGGTTATCCGTCGATCCGCATCGCTGGCGACGCCGCCCCTGGCGTGAGCACCGGCGACGCCATGGCCGAACTGGAGCGCATCGCCGCCGAGCTGCCGGAAGGCATCGGCTACGAGTGGACCGGTCTGTCGTATCAGGAGCGGGTCGCCAGTGGCCAGGCAGTGATGCTCTTCGCCCTGGCCATCACCGTGGTGTTCCTGCTGCTGGTGGCCCTCTACGAGAGCTGGGCGATCCCGCTGAGCGTGATGCTCATCGTGCCGGTCGGCGCCCTCGGCGCGGTGCTGGCGGTGACTGCCATCGGCCTGCCCAACGACGTCTACTTCAAGGTCGGCCTGATCACCGTGATCGGCCTGGCGGCGAAGAACGCCATCCTCATCGTCGAGTTCGCCAAGGATTTGTGGGAAGACGGCTACTCGCTGCGCGATGCCGCCATCGAAGCAGCACGCCTGCGTTTCCGCCCGATCATCATGACTTCCATGGCCTTCATGCTCGGCGTGGTACCGCTGGCCATCGCCACCGGCGCCGGCGCCGCCAGCCAGCGCGCACTGGGTACCGGCGTACTGGGCGGCATGCTCAGCGCGACCATGCTCGGGGTGATCTTCGTGCCGATCTTCTTCGTCTGGGTGCTGTCGCTGCTGCGTACCAAACCTCAGCAAACCGACAATCATCCCCTGCATAAAGCGGAGTAATGCGATGACCTCTCACCTCATGCTGCGCCCCGCTCTGCTGACCCTGGCCATCGCTCTCGGCGGCTGCTCCCTGGCGCCCCACTACGAGCGGCCAGAGGCGCCGGTCGCCGCCGACTGGCAGGTGGCCAACGCCAATGGCGCCAGCGCGCAAGCGCTGGACTGGCAGACCTTCATCGTCGATGAAGACCTGCGCCGCGCGGTGGATACCGCGCTGAACAACAACCGCAGCCTGCGCCAGGCGCTGCTGGACATCGAGGCGGCGCGCGCGCAGTACCGCATCCAGCGCGCCGATCGCCTGCCGTCGCTCAATGCCAATGCCAGCGGCAACCGTCAACGCCTGCCGGCCGATCAGTCGCAAACCGGCCGCTCGGAGGTCACCAGCGTCTACCAGGTCGGCCTCGGTCTGGCCGAGTACGAAGTCGACCTGTTCGGCCGCGTGCGCAACCTCTCCGAGTCAGCGCTGGAAACCTACCTGGCCACCGAGGAAGCGACCCGCGCCACCCAGATCAGCCTGATTGCCGAAGTGATCCAGGCCTACCTGACCCGTGATGGCGCGCTACGGCGCAAGGCGCTGGTGGAACAGACCCTCGACAGCCGCCTGGCCTCGCTGGAGCTGGTCAGCAGACGCCGCGAAGCCGGCGCCGCCACTGCCCTGGACTATCAGGAAGCGGTCGGCCTCGCCGAGCAGGCCAAGGCCGAACGAGAAAGTACCGAACGTCAGCTGCGCCAGGCGGACAACGCCCTGGCGCTGCTGCTCGGCACGCCAGACGCCGGGCGACTGTTGCCAGCGACGCCACGCGACGAACTGATGGTGCTGCAAGACATCGCCCCCGGCACCAGCTCGGAACTGATCGAGCGCCGCCCCGACATTCTCGCCAGCGAGCACCGCCTCAAGGCGCGCAATGCCGATATCGGTGCGGCCCGTGCAGCGTTCTTCCCACGCATTACCCTGACCGGGTCGGTGGGCAGTTCCAGCACCGAGCTGTCCGGGCTGTTCGAGGGCGGCTCGCGGGCCTGGAGCTTCGCTCCGACGCTGTCGCTGCCGATCTTCGCTGGCGGCCGCAACCGCGCCAACCTGGATCTCGCCGAAGTGCGCCAGGACGCTGCCGTGGCCGACTACGAAGGCACCATCCAGACCGCCTTCCGCGAAGTCGCCGACGCCCTCGCCGCCACCGACACGCTGCGCCGTGAAGAAGCCGCGCGGCGTGCCCTGGCCGAGTCCAGCCGAGCAGCCGAAGCCTTGGCTGAAGCTCGCTACAGAGGTGGTGTGGATGACCATCTGCGCTACCTGGATGCCCAACGCAGCAGCTTCAACGACCAGACCACGCTGATCCAGATCAGCACCGACCGCCAACTGGCGCTGGCGGATCTGTTCAGGGCACTGGGCGGTGGCTGGCAGCGCTAGCAGGCCGTTGAAAAACGTAGACGAGGCAGGCAAGACAAGGAAGAAACGGCCGAAAAACGCTCGGAGTCGCGATCGACTTTACGAGTTGTAAATGAGCATTTTGACTGGGCTCGCACGCGAGGCCGTTTTTGACGCAGTATTGCCAACGCAGGTAATTTTTCAACAGCCTGCTAGCCTGTTCATCTGCCACAAACGACAAGGCCACGCTGATGCGTGGCCTTGTCGTTTTCGATCGAAGCGTATTCGACCTAACCAGCCCCCAGCAGATCATTGGCATCGAGCAGACGCCAGGCGATTTCCGGCCTTTTCTCCATCGCCCGGCGAATCGCCGCCGGAATGCTCTGCCGCGTCTTGCGGCACAGCCCCAGATGGGCATCGAAACGCATGTGGATGCCACGCATGCTGCGTACCTCGCCGTGGCTCGGCTCGATATGCAGGCGAATACCCAGTTGCTCGAACATACGCTGCTGCATGCGCAGCAGGTCTTCCAGGCTCTGCAGGCTCTCCAGACGCTCGAGCAGGCGCTGCTCCTCGCTGCGCGTCAACAGCAGCACGCGGGTGTCGGCACCTGGCACTCCCAGCAGCTCATCGCGCTGACAGTCGCAGGCGCCCGGCGGGCAGGAGTTACGCAAGGGAAGTGGTGAGTTCATGGCCCTGATCATAGCCATAGCCGGTCGTGCTGCCCATCCACTCCCATCGGTTGGCTTGCCTACGCTGCAGACTCCGTTAAGCTCACAGCATTTCCCCCCGATGCAAGGATCACCATCATGTTGCGCATCACCATGTTCGCCGCTGGCCTGCTGCTCTCGGCTAACGTCTTTGCTCTGTCCCTCTCCGACCTGAGTCAGCAGGACGCCAGTGGCGGCCTCAAGGATGCGCTGATCCAGGGCGCCCAGGTGGCCGTCAAGCAACTGGGCACGCCCGGCGGCTTCAGCAACAATCCGGACGTGCGCATCGAGCTGCCCGGCAAACTCGGCAAGGCGGCCAAGACCATGAAGATGATGGGTATGGGCGCCCAGGTCGATCAGCTCGAAGCGAGCATGAACAAGGCCGCCGAAGCGGCCGTACCGCAAGCCCAGGCGCTGCTGGTCGACGCGGTGAAGAAGATGACCGTGGCCGATGCCAAATCAATTCTCAGCGGCCCGCAGGACTCGGCTACCCAGTATCTGAACAAGAGCAGCCGTGAGCAGATCCGCGCCAAGTTCCTGCCCATCGTCAAGCAGGCCACCGACCAGGTCGGCCTGGCCCAGCAGTACAACGCCTTCGCCGGCCAGGCCGCCAGCTTTGGCGTGGTCGATGCCAAGAGCAGCACGGTGGAAAGCTACGTGACCGAACAGGCGCTTGATGGCCTGTTCGAGATGATTGCCAAGCAGGAAGCCAGCATCCGCCAGAACCCGGCCGGCGCCGCCACCAGCCTGGCGAAGAAGGTTTTCGGCGCGCTCTGAGAAAAGCCCCTAACGCCTGATGCCGATCAGATAAGGTTACAAAGCGGCCTTTCGTAGGAGCCCCGCCCCGGGGCGAAGTTTTTCAATTGCGCACCGCCCTTATTCGCGGCGGGGCGCCGCTCCTACAAATTCGATGCGTCGACGCCTGCCTGACATTACCTGAGGCCCCGGATGCTGCTCACTAGCGAGGTAGGCAGAGCCTGTCCAGCGCAGGCCGGGCGAAGAAAAAGCCCTGCATGTAGCGGATACCAAGCTCTACTAGCGCATCACGCTCACCAACGCTTTCGATACCCTCGGCAATGATGCGAATACCCAGACGCTGGGACACCAGCACGATACCGGCAACGATAGCCTGGCGTACCGGGTCCTGATCGATGCCACGGGTCAAGACCATATCCAGTTTGAGCACGTGCGGCTGGAACTCGGCCAGCAGGTTGAGCCCGGAATAGCCGGAACCGAAATCATCAATGGCGGTAGTGAAACCTTGTTTGCCGTACTCGGCGAAAATCCGCTTGAGGTGCTCGGCATCGTGGATCTGCTCGCCCTCGGTCACCTCGAACATCAACCGCTCACGCGGGAAGTCGAAGCGCTGCGCCGCCTCCAGCGTGGCGCGAATGCAGGTCTCGGCGCGATACACCGCATTGGGCAGGAAGTTGATGCTGAGCAGACAATCCGGGATATCGAGCAGGCCGAGCTTGGCGGCCTGCTCGATAGCCTTGACCCGGCAGGCCTGGTCGAACCGGTAGCGATTGCTGTCATTGACCCGTCCCAGTACTTCCCCGGCTGATTCGCCATTGCAGCCCCGTACCAGGGCTTCAAAGGCGAACGGCCGCTGCTCCTCGATATCGACGATCAACTGAAAAGCCATGGTGAAGTCGAAACCCAGGGCCTCGGTGTTTCGACACTCGGCGCAACCCACAGCCCGAAACGGCTGAGGAAAGATGCTCTGGCTGGCAATATCCATCGGCGCTTCCTTATAGAACAAGACGTGGAGACTTCCCCATTTGTCAGCCTAGTCAAAAGCGGAACGAAGCCACCTGTTTTTCCAGCGACAAAGCCAGTTGCTGCAAACCTTGCGCGGTACGCGATGTGTCGGCCACCGCCTCGCTGTTTTCCATGGACATCTGCGCGATGCGCTCGACATTGCGCGCTACGTCCTGACTGGCGACCGTCTGCTCGCGCAGCGCCAGAGAAATCTGATCGACCACACCGACCACGCTGGCGGAAGCCTGACGAATGGTGACGATGGCATCACCGGCCTGACTGGCCTGCTCCACCCCACTGCTGACCTGCTGCACACCGATTTCCATATTGCTCACCGCGCTGCGCGTGCCCAGTTGGATCTTCTTGATCATCTCGGTGATCTCCTGGGTCGAGTTGGCGGTACGCTGCGCCAGCAGTCGCACCTCGTCGGCTACCACGGCGAAGCCACGGCCCTGCTCTCCGGCCCGCGCCGCCTCGATAGCGGCATTGAGCGCCAGCAGGTTGGTCTGGTCGGCAATGTCCTTGATCACGCTGACGATCGACGAGATCTGATCCGAATGCTGGCCGAGTTCGGCGATTTGTGCCGCTGCGCCCTGCACCGTGTCAGCGATACGCTGCATGCTGGCGAGGGTTTCCTGGATCACCGCCCCACCCTCGGCCGACTGGCGCCCCGAATCGCTGGAAAGGCCGTGCGCCTCGTTGGCGTTGTCGGCGACGTGATTGATGCTAACGGTCAGCTCCTCCACCGTCGCTGCCATGCTCGAAGCAGCCTGCGACTGCTCCTGGGTGGAAACCGACAACTGCGTGGAAGCACTGGAGATGTTCTGCGCAGCTTCAACCAGTTGCACCGCGCCAGCACGGATCTGCCCGATCATCTCGCGTAGCCGCTCCTGCATAGTGGCAAAAGCATCCAGCAGCACACCGATCTCGTCACGGCCGGCCCGCTCGATATTCGAGTCGAGGCGACCCTGGGCCACATTGCGCGCCACCTCCACCACCTGCCGCAAACGCCCGGCAATACTGTGCGAAAGGAGGAAGGCCACGCTAATGGCGAGCACCGTAGCGATCAGCCCACCGACCAGCAAGATCATCAGCGACTCGGACTTGGCGGCATTCATCGACGCCGTGCGCTGCTCCAGCAGCGCACGCTCTTCGCTCTGGATCTCGCTCAAGATACGGCGCATGGCATCCATCTTGACCTTGGCGCCCCCTGCCGAAATGCGTTCGATCACGGCATCGAAAGGCTGCCTACCAGCACTGACCTGACGGCGCAGCGCCATGTATCCATTGATGTCTTCGCTCAACCATTGGTCATGCAACGCCTGCAACTCGCCGAGACGGCGCTGCTGCACAGGGTTGTCGCGGGTCAGCTGGCGCAGTTGTGCCAATTTCGACTGAAACTCGCGCTCACCAGCCTCGAAGGGGCCGAGAAACTGGTCGCGCCCGGTGATGACGAATCCCCGCGCACCGGTTTCGATATTGAGCAGACTGCCCAACAGTTCGGACGATTCGTTTACCACTTCATAAGTGTGGATGTTAAGCCGCACCGAGCTTTCGACCTGATCGAAGCCACGCCAGGTGGAAAGTACCAACACCAGAATGATCAGCAGAACGACACCGAACCCCGCGTACAACTTCTGGGAAATATTGAGATTGGCAAACATTGGGCAGACCTCTGAGTCGTCAGGGATGAACGGACAGAGGTGCGTCATTCGACTGCACCGACTGGCACTGCGCCATTATGCATATCGATACAACAATTGTACAAATTAATATTTATGTACAACTTTACGCAAATCCTGAAACCTGGTCATTAAAAAGCCCCGCCGGGCTCGTGGCCGGGCGGGGCTTTCATTTGCCGTTACCGATCAGGCGCAGGCGGCTTGCATCTGGCGATGCGTGTCGATGAGGTGCTGCACCACGCCAGGATCGGCCAGCGTGGAGATGTCGCCGAGAGAGTCGTACTCGGCGGTAGCGATCTTGCGCAGGATACGGCGCATGATCTTGCCCGAACGGGTCTTCGGCAGGCCGGGGGCCCACTGAATCACGTCCGGCGTAGCAATCGGGCCGATCTCCTTGCGCACCCAGTTACGCAGCTCCTGACGCAGTTGCTCCGATGCTTCCTCGCCAGCATTGAGGGTGACGTAGACGTAGATGCCCTGCCCTTTGATGTCGTGCGGTACACCGACCACCGCGGCCTCGGCCACTTTCGGGTGGGCGACCATGGCGCTCTCGATCTCGGCGGTGCCCATGCGGTGGCCGGAGACGTTGAGCACGTCGTCGACGCGGCCGGTGATCCACCAGTAGCCGTCTTCGTCGCGACGCGCACCGTCACCGGTGAAGTACATGCCGCGGAAGGTCTTGAAGTAAGTGTCGACGAAGCGGTCGTGATCACCGAACAGGGTGCGCGCCTGACCCGGCCAGGAATCGATGATCACCAGGTTGCCTTCGGCAGCGCCTTCGATGATGTTGCCCAGGTTGTCCACCAGCGCCGGTTGTACACCGAAGAACGGACGCGCGGCGGAGCCCGGCTTGAGGCCATGAGCGCCCGGCAGCGGCGTCATCAGGCAGGCGCCGGTTTCGGTCTGCCACCAGGTGTCAACGATCGGGCAACGGCTCTGACCGACGTTCTCGTAGTACCACTGCCAGGCTTCCGGGTTGATCGGCTCACCGACCGAACCGAGCAGACGCAGGCTGGAACCGTCGGCGCCTTCGACCGCGGCCTTGCCCTCGGCCATCATGGCGCGAATGGCGGTCGGTGCGGTGTAGAGGATGTTGACCTTGTGCTTGTCGACGATCTTGGCGACGCGGCTGACGTCCGGATAGTTCGGCACGCCTTCGAACATCACGGTGGTGGCGCCGTTGGACAGCGGCCCGTAGACCAGGTAGGTGTGGCCGGTGACCCAACCGATGTCGGCGGTGCACCAGAAGACTTCGCCCGGACGGTAGTCGAACACGCGCTCATGGGTCAGCGAGGCGTATACCAGGTAGCCGCCGGTGGTGTGCAACACCCCCTTGGGCTTGCCGGTGGAACCAGAGGTGTAGAGGATGAACAGGGCTTCTTCAGCGCCCATTTCCTTGGGTGCGCAGACGCTGCCGGCGACCTTCATCAGGTCTTCGTACCAGATGTCACGATGCTGGTTCCACTTGATTTCGGAACCGGTGCGCTGCACCACGATGACCTTCTGGATGCTGCGGGTCTCGGGGTTGGTCAGCGCGTCGTCGACGTTGGCCTTGAGTGGCACTTTCTTGCCGCCACGCAGCCCTTCGTCAGCGGTGATCACCACCTTGGACTGGCAATCGATGATGCGCCCGGCCAGTGCCTCCGGCGAGAAACCGCCGAACACCACGGAGTGGATTGCGCCGATGCGCGCACAGGCCAGCATGGCCACCACGGCTTCCGGGATCATCGGCATGTAGATGGTCACCACGTCACCGCGGTGAACGTCCTGGCCACGCAGGGCGTTGGCGAACTTGCACACTTGCTCGTGCAGCTCGCGGTAGGTGATTTCCCGGTGTTCGGAAGGATCGTCGCCTTCCCAGATGATCGCGATCTGGTCACCGCGCTCTTCCAGGTGACGGTCGAGGCAGTTGTAGGAGACGTTCAGGGTGCCATCGGCGAACCACTTGATGTCGACGTGGTGATCGTCGAAGGTGGTCTGCTTGACCTTGTTGTAAGGTTTGATCCAGTCGATCCGCTTGCCCTGCTCGCGCCAGAAACCCTCGGGGTTGACCACGGACTGTTGGTACATGGCCTTGTAGGTGGCCTCGTCAGTGAGGGTCCGCGCGGCCACTTCGGGACGCACAGGGTAAAGAGACGCAGCACTCATGGAATCACCTCGACGGGGAGTTGTTTTTGTATGGTGCCTTTTGTATCCCCCGACCCTTCGTGAGGCCATTCGACCATGGTCTTACCGCTCTAAGACCATGGTCTCGAGGTCCTGCCCAGCGCAGGCCAAGCCAATTCGACAGCGTCATGGATACATCGAAGAGGCAGGGCGCACCGACGCGCAGGACGCTCGTAGCGAAGCGAACAGTGCATCCTCCTCGGCACTCAACTTGGCCAGCGGACGATTGTCGGCACCGCGCCGCTGCGCCATTCTGCGCACCACGAGAAACGCACAGGCAAATCAGGTGCAGCCATGAAACAGAGCAACAACAGCAACATGGCCCTGCAGGGGCTCAAGGTGATCGAGATGGGCCAGCTCATCGCCGGTCCCTTCGCCAGCAAGCTGCTCGGCGAATTCGGCGCCGAGGTGATCAAGATCGAGCCGCCTGGCGTCGGCGACCCGCTGCGCAAGTGGCGCAAGATCAAGGACGGCACCTCGCTCTGGTGGCACGTGCAGTCGCGCAACAAGCGCTCGCTGACCCTAGACCTGAAGCAAACCGAAGCGCAGGACATCGTCCGGCGCCTGGTGAGTGAGGCCGACGTGCTGGTGGAGAACTTCCGCCCCGGCACACTGGAAGGCTGGGGCCTGGGTTATGACGCGCTGAAGGCGATCAACCCGCGGCTGATCATGCTGCGCATCTCCGGCTACGGGCAGACCGGCCCCTACCGCGACCTGCCCGGTTTTGGCGTGATCGGCGAAGCCATGGGCGGCCTGCGCCATCTGTCCGGCTACCCTGGCCAAGCACCGGTGCGCGTGGGCATCAGCATCGGTGACTCGCTGTCATCGCTGTACGGGGTGATCGGCGTGCTGCTGGCCCTGCAGGAGCGTGCGCGCAGCGGTGAAGGCCAGGAAATCGACGTGGCGCTGTACGAGTCGGTGTTCGCCATGATGGAAAGCCTGATCCCTGAATACGACGCCTTCGGCTACATCCGCGAGCCGGCCGGCAGCGCCCTGCCCGGCATCACGCCGTCCAACTCCTACCCCTGCAAGGACGGCAGCTACGTACTGATAGCCGGCAATGGTGACAGCATCTACAAGCGTCTGATGAGCCTGATCGGCCGTGACGACCTGGGCAACGACCCGCGCCTGGCGCAGAACGACGGGCGCAGCCAGCACGCTGAGCTGATCGACGGGGCCATCGCCGGATGGACCGCCCAGCGCGGCCGCGATGAAGTGATCGAAGCGCTCAAGGGCGCCCGCGTACCCGCCGGCTACCCCTACACCGCCGCCGATATCGTGCAGGACCCACACTACCTGGCGCGACAGATGATCGAGCAGGTGCAGACCAGCGTCGGCCCGCTCAAGGTGCCGGGCGTACTGCCCAAGCTCAGCCGCACGCCGGGGCGCATCGGCACTGGCGGCCCGCAGCTCGGTGAGCACAACGAGGACATCCTCGCCGGCCTCGGCCTCAGCCCAGAGCAGGTCGCTGGCCTGCGCGAACGCGGGATCATTTAAGCGCGGTGGCAGGCTAAAAGCGCAGGAGGCGAGCGGAGTGCCAGGCGAAATTCTGGGCAAAAAAAGGGCGACCAATTTGGTCGCCCGCCCATTCAAGGCATTCCCCGAGAGGAATGCGGAAACGCTTGCACCCAAATCACGCAGGATGATCGGGACGGCCTCAGTGTCACCGCCAGAGCCTGCCCTGCCTATTGCACCAAGGTCGTAGAACGCTATCCCCGTCGCGGCAAGCCATACTCCGTATGAATTGCAGGCTGAGGAGACGCGCATGAACCCGGAACACCTCGCCCTGTTACAGCAGGCACCAGCCAGCACCCACGTCGATGACACCTGGGCCAGACTGTGTTGCGAACAGGCATTGCTGGCGGTGGAAGAAGGCTGTTACGCAGTCGGTGCGGTGCTGGTCGATGACGCAGGTGAATTGCTGTGCAGCGGCCGCAACCAGGTGTTCGCCGGGCACTACGCCAGCGGCGCGCATGCCGAGATGCAGGTGCTCGATCAACTCGAAGCCGAGCATGCCCAGATCGACCGCCGAGGTCTGACCCTTTATGTCAGCCTCGAGCCCTGTCTGATGTGCTATGGCCGCCTTCTCCTGGCTGGCATCACCCGCGTGCGCTACCTGGCGCGAGACCGCGACGGCGGCTTCGCCCTGCATCACGGACGCTTGCCACCGGCATGGGCCAACCTGGCCTCCGGCCTTTCGGTGGTGCAAGCCAAGGCCGATCCCTACTGGATCGATCTCGCCGCGCAAGCCATCGGCCAGCTACAGGATCGTCAGGCGCTACGCCAGCGCGTCATCCAGGCCTGGCGCGGCCAGTAGTCGCCAACCAGCAAACTCACCCCCCCAGCAGACCGCCCAAGGCAAAGGCGGTGCATTGCCGTGCTTGCAATAAAAACAAGAACCATTATCATTAATGCAACGTTATACAGTAACAATTGGAGTTCACACATGAAGCCCGGCATTCACCCCAGCTATCGCACTGTTCTGTTCCACGATGTAGCCGCCAACGCCTATTTCCTGATCGGCTCCACGGTGGAAACCGACAAGACCCACGAATATCAGGGCGTGGTTTATCCCTATGTCACCCTGGACGTTTCCAGTGCCTCGCACCCGGTCTACACCGGCCAACAGCGCCAGGCCAAGAGCGAGGGCCGTATCGCCGGCTTCAACAAACGCTTCAGTGGTTTCATCGGAGGTGGCGCATGAAGGTCGTCGCCTCGCTGAAGAAGGCCAAGCTGCGTCACCGCGACTGCCAGATCGTCAAGCGCCGTGGTCGCATCTATGTGATCTGCAAGACCGAGCCACGCTTCAAGTGCGTGCAGGGGCGGCCCAAGCCCAAGCGCAAGAACAAGGGCTGAAACAGCCCTTCATTCCTTGCCCAGGCCATGCTGGCGTAGCTTGTTGGCGATGGTGGTGTGCGACACCCCCAGACGCTTGCCCAACTGACGACTGCTGGGGTGCTCGTGATACAAGCGCCCCAGCACCGCTTTCTCGAAGCGCCCGAGAATATCGTCCAGCCCGCCTTCCACCGAGAACTCGCCCAAGGGCTGCGGCGCGCCGTAGTCAGGCAGGCGGATATGCTCGGCCTTCACCGTACCGCCGTCACACAACGAAACCGCCTGGAACAGCACGTTCTCCAGCTGCCGCACATTGCCCGGCCAGTGATAGTGCGCCATACGCTCGAAGGCCTGCGGCGCCAACTTCGGTAATGAGCAGCCGATCTGCCGGCTGGCGGAATCGAGAAAGTGCTCGGCCAAAGGCGCCAGGCCGTCGAGGCATTCACGTAGCGGCGGAATGTGCAGGCTGAGCACATTGAGGCGGTGGTAAAGATCCTGGCGAAACTCGCCACGGGCGCAGAGTTCGGACAGATCGACCTGAGTGGCACAGATCACCCGCACGTCCAGGTACACCTCCTCGTCGCTGCCCACACGGCGGAAGCAGCCGTCCTGCAGAAAACGCAGCAGCTTGGCCTGCAGACGCGGGCTCATCTCGCCCACGCCATCGAGGAACAAGGTGCCACCAGCGGTCAGTTCCAACAGACCGAGCTTACCTTCCGGGCGCGCACCCTCGAAGGCGCCGGGGCCGTAGCCGAACAGCTCGGTTTCGGCCATGGACTCGGGCAAGCCGGCGCAGTTGAGCGCCATGAACGGCGACTGCCCACGCGGACTGGCCAGGTGACAGGCGCGCGCCAGCAGCTCCTTGCCCGTGCCGGTTTCGCCCTCGATCAACAGCGGCGCATCCAGTGGCGCCATGCGCCGCGCTTCCTTGACCACCGCCGCCATGACTTTCGAGCTCTGGAAGATCGAGTCGAAGCCGCGCAGCTCCTGCTTGCGCACATGATAGATACGCTCGCCAACGCGGTCGGCGCGGTGCAGAGTCAATACGGCGCCGGCCAGTGCCTCGCTGTCGTCGTGTTCATTCTGTAGCGGTGCGATATCGGCGAGGAACACGTCACCCTTGATCTTGACCCGCAAGCCGTTGATCCGCGCCTTGTTGGCGCGCACCAGCTCGGGCAGGTCGAAATCCTCTGCATAGCGTGACAGCGCCATGCCCGGTACCTCGTCCACGCGCACGCCGAGGAGTTGCGCGGCGCTGCGGTTGGCGGCCACGATGCTGCCGCCCATATCGATGGACAGCACGGGGAAATCCAGCGCACCAAGCAACGCATTGAGCTCCAGATGGCGTCGCTCACTGGGCATCAGCCCCACGCGCTTGACGCCGAACACGCCGGGAATGGCATCGAACTTGGGGCGCAATGATTGGAACTGCAGATTGATCAGGTTCGGGCAATGCAGGTAAATGGCATTGCCCTGCTCACCGCCCACCTCACCACGGGCAACGTTGATGCCGTAGTCGACCAGCAGGTTGAGCATATCGCGCAGAATACCGACACGGTTCTGGCAATGAACCTTAATACGCATGGCAATCCTCCAGTCGATGCCCCGCTGGCAAAGTAGGGAAGGAAACTTGAAAATCAACACCTATCAATGGTCTTTGTCCTTATGTGAGAGAGCATCACGCCCAAAGACGCGACACCCGTGACCATCTTACGTACACACATGCACCGCTCGGCTCAGGGCACCTCGTTTACCGCTTCGGCCTCCTCCCCTTCATCGGCATGACAGAGCAGATAAAGGGCGGGCAGGAAGAACAGGGTCAGCAGCGTTGCCACGGCAATACCGCCTATCATCGCGTAGGCCATCGGCCCCCAGAACGCCTCGCGAGCAATGGGGATCATCGCCAGGCCGGATGCTGCCGCCGTCAACAGAATCGGCCGGCAGCGATGCTCGGTCGCACTGGCCACGGCGGCCTGCAAGGCCATCCCCTGCAGGCGGAAGCTCTCTATCTGACTGACCAGAATCACAGAGTTGCGCACGATGATGCCGATCAACGCCAGTACCCCCAGGATGGCAACGAAGCCCAACGGCGAGTTGGTCACCAGCAAAGCGCCCACCACACCGATCAGCCCCAGCGGCGCCACGCTCAGCACCAGCAATACCTGTTTCACGCTCTGCAACTGAATCATCAGCAAGGTCACCATCAGAAACAGCATCCATGGCACCACACGCAGAATCGGCTCCTGTGACCGCGCACTGGCTTCGACCGCGCCCCCTACCTTGACCTGATAGCGCGCCGGCAACTGCGCGGCGAAATCATCGACAGCCGAGCGTAACTGTTCTACCAGGGCATCGGGCTGCAAGTTCCCGACGATGTTCGCTTTCAGGGTGATGGTCGGTAGCCGGTCACGCCGCCACACCAGAGGTTGCTCCTGTTCATAGCGGATACTAGCGAATGCCAGGAGCGGAATCGATTCACCAGTACGACCGGATGGTATCTGCAAGCTACCGAGCAGCTCCGGTGACTGTCGTTCATCGGCCTGCGCCCGCGCCACCACATCGACCAGGTGAATGCCATCGCGAATCTGCGTGATGCTCGAACCGGACACCACGCTATTGAGGATCTGTGCGGTGTCCTGCGAAGACAGGCCGAACTGCCTGGCCTTGTCCTGCTCGATGTCGATACGCAGCACCTTGCCCGGCTCGTTCCAGTCATACACCACCTGACCGATGTTCGGGTTGCCATCGATGATCGCCGCCAGGCTCATGGCCTGGCGGCGCACCTGCTGAATGTCCGGGCCGCTGATGCGGTACTGAATCGGCCAGCCCACCGGCGGCCCCATGTTCAGCGGCTGCACGTTGGCGCCTATGCCGACGAAGTCTTCGCGCAGTCGCGCCCTGAGCCGCGCGAGCAAGCGATCACGCGCCTCACCGCCCTGGCTGACGATCACTACCTGGCCATAGAAGGGGTTGCTCAGTTGCTGATCGAGCGGCAGATAGAAGCGCACCGCGCCCTTGCCGACGTAGGAGCTCCAGCGCAGCACATCCGGGTCATCGGCCAACGCCTGCTCGAAGCGATCCATCGCCTCGCGCGTGGCGTTGATCGAGCCATGCTGCGGCAGATGAAAGTCCACCAGAATCTCGGGGCGGTCGGAATCAGGAAAGAACTGCCGCTGCAACAGACCCGTACCCGCCAGCGAGATGGCGAAGGCCAGCAGGGTCAGACCCACCGTCCAGTTGCGGTGGCGCAGCGCCAGGGCCAACCAGCTAGAAAACAGACGCTCCCAGCGGCTACTGACATGCACCTCGGCCTGCGCCGGCCGACGCAGCAGGTAGACCCCCAGCAAAGGTGCGAAGACCACCGCCACCAGCCAGGACAGCAGCAGCGCCACGGCAATCACTACGAACATGGTGAATACGTACTCGCCGGCCGAGCTGGGGTTGAGGCCGATGGGCACGAAGCCGGCGACCGTCACCAGGGTGCCGGTGAGCATGGGAAAGGCCGTCGAGGTGTAGGCATGCGTGGCCGCCTTGTGCAGCGAGTCGCCGACCTCGATGCGCTTGATCATCATCTCGACGGTGATCATGGCGTCATCCACCAGCAAGCCCAGGGCGATGATCAAGGCGCCCAGAGAGATACGCTGCAAGGTAATGCCGCTGTAGGACATGAACAGAAAGACCATCGCCAGCACCAACGGAATGGTGCAGGCCACGACCAGACCAGCGCGCATGCCAAGGCTGATGAAACTGACCAGCAGCACGATCAGCACGGCCTCGAACAACGCCTTGGTGAAGGTGCCGATGGCCTTGTCCACCACCTCGGCCTGGCTGGATACCTGATGCACGTCCAGGCCCAGCGGCAGATTGGTGCTCAGCTCGTCGATACGCTGCTGCAAAGCTGCGCCGAAGTCCTGAATATTGCCGCCAGCCTGCATGGCCACGGCCAATCCAATGGCCACCTCGCCGTTGTAGCGAAACAGCGAAGCCGGCGGTTGCGCGTAGCCACGCTCGATACGCGCCAGATCACTCAGGCGCAGCAGGCGATCACCGAAGCGCAGGCTGACGGCTTGCAGATCCGCCTCGCTGGCGAAAGCGCCACTAGCCTGCAGCGCGATACGCTCCTGCTCACCGTCGATATGCCCCGCAGGCGTGACGGCGTTTTGCGCCTGCAAGCTCTGGATCACCTGACGCAGATCGATGCCCAGGGCCGCCAGGCGACGAATGGAAAAATCCAGGTAGATGACTTCCGGCTGACTGCCGAGCACTTCCACCTTGCCCAGCCCGGGCACGCCCTGCAGGCCCAGGCGCAATTGCTCGGCATAGTCGCGCAACTGGCGCGGCGAGAAGCCCTCGCCGGTCAGGGCATAGATGTTGCCGAAGACATCGCCGAACTCGTCGTTGAAGGCCGGCCCCTGCACACCACTGGGCAACTCGCCACGAATGTCCTGCATCTTCTTGCGCACCGCATACCAGGCATCTGGAATGGCGCGCGCCGGCGTCTCGCTCTTGAGAAACACGAACAGCGTGGCTTCACCGGCCAAGGTATAACTGCGCACGTAATCCAGTGCGTCGATTTCCTCGAGCTTCTTCTCCAGCCGGTCAGTGACCTGCTGCAAGGTTTCGTCGAGGGTAGCACCAGGCCAGCGCGCCTGGATGACCATGGTCTTGATCGCGAACGCGGGATCTTCCTCACGGCCCAGCTGCACATAGGCGACGACGCCCATCAGCAAGGTAACCAGCATGGCATACCAGACCAATGTACGGTGGCGCAGCGCCCAGCCGGACAGATTGAACCCTTCCTTCATGAACCGCTGCGCTCCTCGAGCCTGACCTGTTGCCCCTCATGCAAACGCGCGACACCGGCACTGACCACCCGATCCCCCGGCTGCAACGCTCCTCGCACGCGCACCCGTGAACCGCTCTGGCTCATGACCTCGACCGCAATGGCACGCACCTGCGAGCTGTCGCGGTCAATGCGCCAGACGAAGTGCTGACCGGCCTGCGCCCACAAGGCCGAGGCGGGTAACTCCGGCTCAGTTACAGCGAGCTGGGGGGATAATTCCACGTTGACCAATGAGCCCAGATGAAAGGCCGCTGGCAGTTGCTCCACCGCCAACCTGAGCCGCTGTACGCGAGTGCCCGGATCCAGCCGCGGATCGACCTGACGCACGCGCGCCCAACTACCCTCGCCACGCGCACTCATTGGCGCCACCCAGATACGCAAGGACTCGCCCGGATCGGTGAGCGGCGCCACCCACTGCGTCGGCACATCGACCCACACCTCCAGACTGTCGAGTCGCGCCAGGCTGACCACCGGCGTACCGCTGGCCAGTACCTGGCCGACCTCGGCATGCCATGCCGTGATCACGCCATCGAGATCGGCCAATACCTGGGTCTGCTGCACATGCTCTTCGGCGCGCCGCAAGGCGATGCGCGCCTGACGCAAGGTCGCCGCACGCACCAACATCTCGCTATTCAACTGCTCGAGCCGGGCCTGACTGCCGACCCCCTGACGATACAAACCCTGATAGCGAGCGAGCTCTTCATGGGCATTTCGCCACAACACCTCGGCCCGCTCGAACTCGCCCTGGCGGCTGCGCAACTCGCTGCGCTGATCACTGCTGTCCAGGCTCGCCAGCAGTTGCCCGCGAGTGACACGCTGGCCGACCTCGACCTGCCGGCTGAGCAGACGACCGTTCTGGCGAAATGCCGCAACGAGCTGGTGGCGGGGCTGTACGGTACCGGTGAAACGCGCTTCGGTCAGCCGTTGTTGGCCCGCCACCTCATCGAACAGAACCGGGCGCTCGACCTGCACCTGGGGTTTCTCATCGCGGCAGGCTACCAGCAGCAGACTCAGCAACGGCAGACACAACGCAGCCCACCTCATGGCCGTGCCCCTGGCCCGCTGACGGCAAGTACATTGGCCACTTCGACCTGCTGGCCGGGATAAAGCAACTGCCCCCCCTGCGCCACCACCAGGTCACCGTCCTGCAGGCCTGCCGTCACCAGTACCTGCCCTTTTTCATAACGGGCGACTTCGACCCGCGTCAGGCTCACGCGCTGCTGCGTATCGATACGCCACACCGCCGGCTGGCCCTGATCACGGCTCAAGGCCGCCCAAGGCAATACCGCGACTGGCCCCAGTGGCTCGGCCAAACGCGCCGCGACTACGGTCCCGAGCGACCAGTGCCTTGCCTCAGCCGGCAAACTGACGCGGATACGCAAGGTGCCAGAGCTGACGGAAACGCTCGGGGCGATTTCCCGCACCTGCCCACTGATCTCGCGCGCAGGCTCGCTCAGCGTATACAGATAAATGGGAGCACCGATCACCAGCCCTGTCGGCAGCGCCTCGTACCAATCGAAAACCGCCTCGGGGGCCTCGTCATGCGCTAGCGATAGCACCACCTGCCCAGCCTGAACCACCTCACCGGGCGCCACTGGACGCGCCACCACCACTCCATCGGCCAGTGCCAACAGGTCGGCGTCGACCAAGGCATCCCTGGCCAATTGATGCCGCGCCTGAGCAGTCATCAATTCGGCCTCGGCACCTTTCAGCGCAGCCTGCGCCCGCTCGTACTCATTACGATTGGTGTAACCCTGAGGTAACAGACGCGCCTGCCGAGAATAATCGGCGCGCGCCAGATCAACGCGGGCGCGCAAGGCCTGCAACTCGGCCTCGCTGATATCCAGCGTCGCCCTTAATTCAAGGGGGTCAAGCCGCCCCAGCACCTGCCCGGTCACCACCCTGTCACCGACATCGACCGACAGCTGAGCGACCTTCCCTGCGCTGGGGAAGGCGAGCTCACTGACAAAGCGCGCCTGAACGTCGCCAGTCAGTATGGTTTGCGCCAGCCCAGCTACCTGAGCGACTTGTTGTGCAACCACCCTCACTGCCGCTTTCTCCGGCGGCGGTTCGGCAGAACACCCCAGCATCAGCGCTAACAGCCCGAACACGGTAACCCGAAGCAGCTTCATGCGCGTCACAGCATCCAATCCAGCGCTCATTCCCTGCCACGCCCTCTACGAATCACACCAGCGAAGGCGACAGCCCCGTGTACTCCAGCGCAGCGACCTCAGCCCCCAGGAAAGACAAGGCCGTCTCTCGCGATTTCAGCCATGCTGACTTGCTCTCCAGATCAAGAAAATGCCCGGCACCTGGCACTACCACAAAGTGGCTATTGACCACATACCGAGCAAACTGCTGCGCATCCTCTGCCGTCGTGTATTCATCCCGTTCACCATTGACGAACAATACCGGGATTTTTATCTGGGCAAAGCGCTCCACATAATTTTTGGCACTGAGTTCACGAACTTGCTCGATATGAAACTCGATTTGCTTATATTCGTGCTCAGCCAGGCTGATCAGGTGCTTGAAGTTATAGAGCTTGAACAATCGGGGCAAATATTTGCCCACCGTATCATTGAGCAGGCTGCCGATCTTGCGCTTGTCACGCGCTGCCAGATATGCCTGACCATTGTCGAGATAATCACGCATCGCCTCGTTGATCACTGGCGAGAACGAACTGATGATCGCCCGTTCTACAGAGGCAGGCGACTCGGACAGCGCCAACATGGCCGATACACCACCCCAGGACACGGACAACAAACTATTGACCTGAAAGCGCTCAATGAGCCCCAGAATAATTCGAACTTCATCTTCCTTGGTCACCACGCGCCCCGGCACATTGTACTCACGGGATTTGCCCGCAAATGGAAGATCGAAAAGAATCAAATTAAAGTACGGCTCAAGGTATTTGACCGTTTGCCCAAACGCTCCTGTGGTGGATAAAGCCCCATTGATCAACAGTACTGTCTTGGCATGCTCACCACGCCAATACATTTCCGTATAAACATTGAAACCCGCCATCTCGAGTATCTTTGTCTCCATGTCCCTGGCCCCACAATTCAAATGTTAAGAATATTCATTCGCATGCATGACGCGAAAAACGTCAAAAATCCGTCGACTCCAGAAATGAAAGCTTCGTGAAAGGTTAGGAATTACGAGGTCGGCCCCGTGATGCAATTTTTTTATAGCGCAATGCGATCGTGACCGACAAGTCAATGACGCCATATTGCAGGCGGCCTTTTGTGACAGCGTGCTGACTGGGCCCACGCCCACCGTCCCCAAAAAACAAACATCAGCCGCCGCATCATCAGGCGTTCCCTGATGATTAAGCAGCAGAACCGTTTTCGCTCAGTGAATGGCGTGAATGTAATTTAGAAATAAATTGTTACAAATACAAAAGATGAAAATAAAAATACCGACAGCATCGAAAGAGATAAATTCAGCTGATTGGAGAAGTGTAAGGTTTTCATGACGTAAAGATAAACTTACAGAACGCCCGGAAAAATCCGGCACAGCGCATGGTCATGTACACCAAAATCATATCCAGCACGCTAAAACACGCCTTCCTATAACAAATATAATCACCCTCCCTATATACCCAGAAATACTGCCTCACTCGCTATACATCGCACACCTCATAACACTCTACATACTCCTTTGCTTCAGAGCTCACGTATATTCCAGGCAGCCACACGCATTCACTTGTTAAACACCTAAATGCAGCGCGCTGCCAATCGCAAAAGCCAAGCTATAAAACATGACTCGCCACTTCTCCCCATAAAACAATTCAGCCACAGCGGGTAATAATAGTAGCTGCACTGGATTGAAGCTCAGCCCCCCCCGATTGGTTATTGAAATTACACAACCTGCGAACCGGTATTACTGCATCAGGCATGCCCTGCCAGCAGCCGCAAAACAATCAATGCCTAGGTTCCGTATGAAATGTCGTCAAGCAAAGGTCAGGCAATACCGATGGCGGCCCCGCAAAAACAGGTGAGGAACGGACTGGGCTCGCCATCGGGTTTACCAACGGTAAATGAGCATTCGACCGGGCTGGCGTTCCAGTCCGTTTTTAGCGAAGCATCACCGAGCGCCGGAACTCTCCGCGCGGAGCTTAAGCCCGGACACTACCGGGACAGCCGGGTGGCACAGTCCGTGATTTTAATGTAAAGAATACGTTACACGAAAAGCATCAAAGAGCCATTAACGAGGGCATTCTCGTCACCGTGTAATGAAAAAATTACAAAAATCGCCTTTTCTTCGCCCATAGCCGGGTCTTGCCCCTCTATTCCGCCTTCCGTGTAAGGGCATGCTTGGCCTAGACAAGAACAACAGCCCCCTCAAGGAGGCAGCGATGAAGAGTACGCAGTATCTGGCCCGGGAACCGGACGAGAGTGGCTTTATCCATTACCCGGAAAGCGAGCATCAGGTGTGGAACACCCTGATCACCCGCCAACTGGAGGTGATCCAGAACCGCGCCTGCCAGGAATACCTGGACGGTATCGAACAGCTCGGCCTGCCGCTGGAGCGTATCCCGCAACTCGGCGAGATCAATCGTGTGCTCGAATCCACCACTGGCTGGCGCGTGTCGCGGGTACCTGCGCTGATTCCCTTCCAGACCTTCTTCGAGCTGCTGGCCAGCAAGCAGTTTCCCGTCGCCACCTTCATCCGTACGCCCGAAGAACTGGACTACCTGCAAGAGCCGGACATCTTCCACGAGATCTTCGGCCACTGCCCGCTGCTGACCAACCCCTGGTTCGCCGAATTCACTCACACCTACGGCAAGCTCGGCCTCAAGGCCACGAAAGAGCAGCGCGTCTACCTGGCGCGGTTGTATTGGCTGACCATCGAGTTCGGCTTGCTCGACACCCCGGCAGGTCGACGCATCTATGGCGGCGGCATTCTCTCCTCGCCGAAGGAAACCCTCTACGCGCTGTCCGACGAGCCCGAGCACCAGCCCTTCGATGCGCTGGAAGCGATGCGCACGCCGTATCGCATCGATATCCTGCAACCGGTGTACTTCGTCCTGCCCGAGCTCAAGCGCCTGTTCGAGCTGGCTCAGGAAGACATCATGGCGCTGGTGCAGCAAGCCATGCAGATGGGCCTGCATGCGCCGAAGTTTCCACCGAAAGCGGCCTAGGTGTAAGGACAAATGGCCTTGCCTGCTCAATTCGCCGCGAGGGCGCGGCTCCTACACGCTAGCGTGATCCACCGCCCCGTAGGAGCGCCGCCCTCGGCGCGAAACGATTGCAACCTGACTCCATCATCGGCGTTGCCCACACTATTCGCCGCGAGGGCGCGACTCCTACACCTTGGTGCGATGCATCGTCCTGTAGGAGCGTCGCCCCCGGCGCGAAACGATTGTGGCCTGACTCCCTTATCGGCGCTGCCCCGCAATTCGCCGCGAGGGCGCGGCTCCTACACTCGATGATCAACTACTGCCATTACATTGTTTACCCAGGAGAACCCCATGAGCCTTGCCCAAGCCCAATGCGAAGCCTGCCGCGCCGATGCGCCGAAAGTGTCCGATGAAGAACTGGCCGAGCTGATCCGCGAGATTCCCGACTGGAACATCGAGGTACGCGGCGACCACATGGAGCTGGAGCGCGTCTACCTGTTCAAGAACTTCCGCCATGCCCTGGCCTTCACCAACGCCGTTGGCGCCATCGCCGAGGAAGTCGGCCACCACCCCGCTCTGCTCACCGAATGGGGCAAGGTGACCGTCACCTGGTGGAGCCATGAAATGCGCGGCCTACACCGCAACGATTTCATCATGGCTGCGCGCACCGATGCGCTAGCCGCCAGTGCAGAGGGCCGCAAGTGAGCCATTTCACCAAGGCCGCCCGCGTACCGGGCGACCCCATCCTCGGCCTGATGGAAGCCTATCGCCTCGACAGCAACCCAGCACGTCTGGACCTCGGCGTCGGCGTATACAAGGACGCCCAGGGCCTTACGCCAATCCCGCGTGCGGTGAAACTGGCCGAGCAGCGCCTGATCGACACCGAGCAAACCAAGACCTATGTCGGTGGCCACGGCGACGCGGCGTTCGGTACACGCCTCAGCCAACTGGTGCTGGGTGCAAACTCGCCTCTGCTGGCCGAGCAGCGCGCCGGCGCCACGCAAACACCAGGCGGCACCGGCGCCCTGCGCCTGGCGGGTGATTTCATTCGTCACTGCCTGCCGGGGCGCGGTATCTGGCTGAGCGACCCGACATGGCCGATCCACGAAACCCTGTTCGCCGAAGCCGGGCTCAAGGTCGGTCACTACCCCTACGTAGGCACCGACAATCGCCTCGACGTGGAGGCGATGATCGCCGCCCTCACCCATCTGCCCAAGGGCGACGTGGTGCTGCTGCATGCCTGCTGCCACAACCCCACCGGCTTCGACCTCGCCCCGCGCGACTGGAAACGTGTGCTGGAGGTGATCAAGGCGCGCGAGTTGCTGCCGCTGATCGACTTCGCCTACCAGGGTTTCGGTGACGGCCTGGAGGAAGATGCCTGGGCGGTGCGGCTGTTCGCCGCCGAGCTGCCGGAGCTGCTGATAACCAGTTCCTGCTCGAAGAATTTCGGCCTGTATCGTGAGCGCACCGGCGCGCTGATCGTCTGCGCCGCCGACGCCGAAAAGCTCGCCGACATCCGCAGTCAGTTGGCCGCCATTGCCCGCAACCTGTGGTCGACACCTCCGGCCCACGGCGCCGCGGTGGTTGCAGAGATTCTCGGCAACGATGAGCTGAAAGGCCTCTGGCTGGACGAACTGGAGGGCATGCGCTTGCGCGTCGCCAGCCTGCGTCGCGGTCTGGTCGAAGCACTGGCAGCGCACGGGCTGAGCGAACGTTTCGCGCATATCGCCGAGCAGCGCGGCATGTTCTCCTACACCGGGCTGTCGGCGCTGCAGGTGCAACGTCTGCGCGAGGAATTCAGTGTGTACATGGTCGGCAGTGGCCGCGCCAACGTCGCGGGGCTGGATGCCAGCCGGTTGGATCAGTTGGCTGACGCCATCGCTCGGGTCTGCCTCTAACGAGGGCCGCACAAGGGCGCCGAGATCGGTGCAGACCCAGATCTCGGCGCACCAAGGCAGCGCGCCAAGACGGTCAAAAAATATTCAAAGACCGTTTATCGATAAAAATATACATTTAAAATCAATAAGTTAAATAGATACCCGGCGAAGCACTGGCCTGCTTCATGCTTGCCCTTAACGGCATAGTCCCATAGGGTAGTTTGCATGTGGTCCCTCATTGCCCCCATCAGTTCATTGCTGAGCGGGGTCGCGTTACTCCTGCTCGGCAATGGTCTGCTCAACACCCTACTGACCCTGCGTGGCGTCGCCGAAGGCTACTCCACCACGATGCTCGGCCTGATCATGTCCGGGTACTTCGTCGGGTTCCTCCTCGGTACCTGGCTGGCGACTCCGCTGGTCAAACGCATCGGGCACATTCGCGCGTTCGCCTGTTGTGCCGCACTGGCCGCTATCGCCGCGCTGCTCCATCTGCTGCTGATCGATCCGTGGGTCTGGTTGTTCCTGCGCGTGCTCTACGGCCTGGCGCTGGTGACGCTGTACATGGTCATCGAGAGCTGGCTCAACGCCCAGGCACCCAACGAAAAGCGCGGCCAGGTGTTCGCCGTATACATGGCGGTCAACCTCGGCGCCCTGGCGCTGGCCCAGCAGTTGCTGCACCTGGCCGACCCGGCGCAGTTCACCCTGTTCGCCATCGCCGCCATCCTCATCAGCGCGGCGCTGATGCCCATTACCCTGACCCGCCAGGCACAGCCGAGCCTGCCGGAAACGCCACCGACCAACCTGCGCCAACTATGGAATATTGCACCGCTGGCGATTATCGCCGCCGGGCTTTCCGGCCTTGCCATGGGTGGTTTCTGGGGCATGGCGCCGGTCTACGCCAGCCTGGCCGGTTTCGATACCTCCGGCGTCGGCCTGCTGATGACCGCGACCATTCTCGGCGGCGCCCTGCTGCAATGGCCCATCGGTATCTACTCGGATCGCCACGACCGCCGCCAGGTGCTGCTCTGGGTAGTGATACTGGCAGTCGCCCTGGCGCTGATCATGAGTCTGCTGCCGGCCGGCCCGTTGCTGCTCGGCGCCATCTTCATCTGGGGCGGCCTGGCCTTCGCCATCTACCCCATCGCCGTGGCGCAATTGATTGACCAGTTGCACAGCGACGAGATTCTTTCCGGCTCCGCCAGCCTGCTGATGGTCAATGGCATCGGCTCGGTGTGCGGGCCGCTATTGGCCGGCCTGCTGATGGAGCAACTGGGCGCCAGCGCGTTGCCGCTGTACTTCGCTTGCACCCTCGGCCTACTGGCCGCCTACACCTTCTATCGGCTGCGCCATGTCAGCGATCTGGTCAGCGGCGACGCCGCCCACTTCACGCCCATGCTGCGCACCAGCCCCACGGTATTGGAGCTGATGCCCGATGCACCGCCACAAGACCACGAAGCCACGGAGGAATCGTCCCCGCACGCCTCCTGAACACCTAGCAGGCCGTTGAAAACGACCTGCTGAAGGACGGCTGTTTCGGCAAGGCCCCGAGCCTACCCCAAGCAGCCAGAAACCCGGCCCGTCGGCTGCGCGCATTCGCGCCGAGCCGCACCGGCCACTTCTGGAGAAACAACGATGCTATTAGCTACCGACCTGGATGGAACCTTTCTCGCTGGCGACCCCGAAGATCGCCTGAGCCTGTATCAGACCATCGCCGCTCACCCCGAGATCAAACTCGCCTACGTCACCGGGCGCAGCCTGGAGGCGGTGTTGCCGCTGCTGGCCGACCCGACGCTGCCACAGCCGGACTACATCATCGCCGACGTCGGCGCGACGCTGGTGCATGGCGACAGCCTGCAACCGATCCAACAGCTGCAAAGCGTGGTCGATGCCCGCTGGCCCGGCGAAACCCAGGTAGCCAGCGTCATCGAGCCGTTCGGCCTGGAGCGTCAGGACGTACCACAGGCGCGCCGCTGCTCCTACTTCTGCACGCCTGAACAGGCGGCCAACCCGGCGCTGCGCGAAATTGCCGACGAGCTGGGCTGCGACCTGCTGTATTCCGCCGAGCTGTACCTGGATTTCCTGCCCAAGGGCGTGAACAAGGGCAGCAGCCTGCAGGCCCTGGCCGACTGGCTGGAGCTGAGCCACGACCAGGTACTGGCAGCTGGCGATACGCTCAACGACCTGTCCATGCTCAGCGCCAGCTTCCACGGCGTATGCGTCGGCAAGTCGGAAACCGCGCTGCTGGAAGCCACCGCCAACCACTCACGCACCCTGCACGCCAACCGCCCTGGCTGCGGCGGCATCCTCGAAGCCTTCGCCCACTTCGGCTTTCTCGGCGAGCACGGCATCGCAGCCGAACGCCGCCAGGCCGCGCAACCAGGCAAGGCCGAACTGGTGATGGTCTATCACCGCCTGCCCTACGAGGAATACCGCAATGCCGCGGGCAAGCTGCAGCGTCGCCGCCCCACCTCGCCCAACGGCATCATCCCCACCCTGCTCAGTTTCTTCGGTGATGGCCGGCCCGGCTCCTGGGTCGCCTGGGCGGTGCATGAGGACGGCGACGAACCGTTCGACAGCCACACCACGGTGGACGCCGAGCGTTATCCCAAGCTCACCGCCGCGCGGGTCAAACTGAGCAAGGAAGAAGTCGACATCTTCTACAAGCGCTTCTCCAAGGAGGCGTTCTGGCCGACCCTGCACACCTTCTGGGAACGCGCGATATTCAACGAAGACGACTGGCTGGTGTTCCTCAAGGTCAACCGCGCTTTCGCCGAACGCACGGCGCTGGAGGCCGCGGAAGGTGCCATCGTCTGGCTGCATGACTACAACCTGTGGATGGTGCCGGCCTACCTGCGCGAGCTGCGCCCGGACCTGCGCATCGCCTTCTTCCACCACACCTACTTCCCCTCGGCCGACGTGTTCAATGTGCTGCCCTGGCGCCGGCAGATCGTCGGCAGCCTGCTGCAGTGCGACTACATCGGCTTTCACATCCCGCGTCAGGTGGAGAACTTCGTCGATGTCGCCCGTGGCGTATTCCCGCTGCAGACCCTGGAACGGCAGAGCTGCGCGCCGCGTTTCATCACTTACGGTTGCGCCGTCGGCCTGGAGCGCATGACCACCGCCCTGGACACCGGCACGCGCCAGGTCAAGCTCGGTGCCCACCCGGTCGGCCTGGATATCGACCGCGTACGCAATGCGCTGGAAGCACCGAAGATCAAGGAACTGATGGACCAACTGCGCGAGGAAATGAAAGGCGTGAAGCTGATCCTCTCGGTAGAGCGCCTCGACTACACCAAGGGCATCCTGGAAAAGCTCAACGCCTACGAGCGCCTGCTGGCGGATAACCCCGAGCTGATCGGCAAGGTCACCCTGGTCACCGTGTGCGTACCGGCAGCACGCGAGATGAGGGTGTACGACGAACTGCAAACGCAGATCGAACAGGCAGTCGGTCGCATCAACGGCCGTTTCGCCCGCATCGGCTGGACGCCTTTGCAGTTCTTCTTCCGCAGCCTGCCGTTCGAGGAAGTCAGCGCCTGGTACGCCATGGCTGACGTCATGTGGATCACCCCACTACGTGACGGCCTCAACCTGGTAGCCAAAGAGTTCGTCGCAGCGCAAGGCCTGCTCGGCGGGCGTGGTGTGCTGGTGCTGTCGGAATTCGCCGGCGCCGCCGCCGAGCTCAAGGGTGCGCTGCTGACCAACCCGCATGATCCAGCCGATCTGGCACAGACCTGCTACCTGGCGCTGAACCTGCCCAAGAGCGAAGCCCAGGCGCGCCTACGCGAGCTGTTCGATATCGTCTGCTACAACGACATTCGCCGCTGGGGCGAGGAGTTCCTGGCGGGCGTGCAGGTGCAGGAAGAGCCCGAGCCGCTGACGCTGGTGAGCTAGATAGCTCATCGCGGCTGAAGCCGCTCCCACGGCCTGATTGGTCCGTAGGAGCGGCTGGGTGGCATTGCGTTTCAGCCGCGAAGGCGCAGTCTCGTTTCCCCGGATTTCATCCGGGCTACGTTTGCCGAGAACCTCGCCGTCAACCCTCCTGGCTATCGACCATGCAGTTGATCATCCAGGACACGCCGAAACGGTCGGTAAGCATGGCGAAGCGCGTGGCCCAGAAGGTCGCCTGCAGCTCCATCTGCACCGAACCGCCGGCCGACAATGCTTCGTACAGGCGCTCGGCCTCCGGCACGTTGTCCAACTGCAGGGAAACGGAACACCCCTTGATCCCCTCATAGGGGTACTGCGGCAGATTGTCGGAGGCCATCAGCAACTGCTCGCCGACGGTCAGGCAAACGTGCATGACACGCTGCTGGTACTCGGCCGGAACCTCCATATCCTCAGGGCTGTCGGCGTAGCGCATCATCTCCAGCTTGCCGCCGAAGACCTCGGCGTAGCGGTTGAAGGCGGCCTCGCACTGGCCATCGAACATCAGATAGGCATGCATCTTCATTGTTACTCTCCTTGATTTTCACTGCTCATGCGCGCGCGAATACGGTCTTCCTGCTCACGCAACTCGGGGGTGAATTCGGCGCCGAAATCCTCGGCCTCGAAGATCTGCCGAATCTCGATATCGGATTCGCCAGGCATGGGGTTGGGGCAACGCTTGACCCAGTCGATGCAAGCCTGCAGCGACTCGCACTGAAAGATCCAGAAGCCGGCGACCAGCTCCTTGGTCTCCATGAACGGACCGTCGATCACCGTGCGCTGCGCCCCGGAAAAACGCACCCGCGCGCCCTTGCTGCTGGGCTGCAGGCCCTCGCCGGCGAGCATCACACCGGCCTCCACCAATTCCTCGTTGTAGCGGCCCATGGCCGCCAGCAGCTCCTCGGTAGGCATCACACCGGCTTCGGAATCCGCCGTCGCCTTGACCATCACCATGAAACGCATCGCCTTTCTCCTTGTTCAAGTCGAAGTCGCGCGCAGGTTGTCTCCCTACGGCTGACAGTGAACCCAGGGCGGGGTTCTATGCAGTAGTCGAATGGGCGACGGAAGAATAGACAGACGATGGAGAAGTTTTTTGTGGGGTCGTCAGAGACGACCCGCGGGGAATGCTTCGCGCGGCGCCCTCTGAGGCGCACCGCGCGGACTGAATCAAACGCGGAAGCGGCTGACCATGGACTGCAACTGGCCGCCCAGACGCGCCAGCTCGGCCGAGGATTTGGCCGTTTCGTCGCTAGCGGTGGCGGTCTGCTCGGAGACATCGCGCACGCTGAGGATGCTGCGGCTGATTTCCTCGGCCACGGCGCTCTGCTCTTCCGCAGCGGCGGCGATCTGCTGGTTCATCGACTGGATGTTGGACACCGCGAGGGTGATGCTGCCCAGCGAATCGCCGGCCTTACGCGTCAGCTCGACGCTGCTGTCGGTGAGGTTACGGCTGTTGCGCATCACCGCCGCCACCTGCTGGGTACCGCTCTGCAGCCCGGCGATCAGCGCCTCGATCTCTTCGGTGGATTTCTGCGTACGCTGCGCCAGGCCGCGCACTTCGTCGGCCACCACGGCAAAGCCGCGCCCTGCTTCGCCGGCACGCGCCGCCTCGATGGCAGCGTTGAGCGCCAGCAGGTTGGTCTGCTCGGCCACCGACTTGATCACGTCCATCACGCTGCCGATCTTGTCGCTTTCCTGCTGCAGGCCGGTCATCGCCTCGGAAGAACGCCCGACTTCGGCAGCCAGACGTTCGATCTGCGAAATCACCTCGGCCACTACCTGGTCGCCCAGACGCGCCTGGCCATCCGCATCGTTGGCAGCCTGCGAGGCCTGCTCGGCGTTGCGCGCCACTTCCTGCACAGTGGCGGACATTTCATGCATGGCGGTGGCCACCTGATCGGTCTCACTCTTCTGGCTGTTGGCGCCAGCGCTGGTCTGCTCGGTTACCGCCGACAACTCCTCGGCGGCGCTGGCGATCTGGGTGACGCTGTCGCGGATGCCGCCGATCAGCTCGCGCAGGGTCGTGGCCATATGCTGGATGCCCTGCTGCAGTTGGCCCATCTCGTCGCGGCGATCGACCCGCACGCTGGCGGTCAGGTCGCCATCGGCAATGCGCTGCACCGCGCCCAGGGTGTCCTGCAATGGGCGGGTGATCTGACGGGTGATGATCCAGGCAGCCAGCACGCCGAACAGCAGCGCCAGCAGTACGGCGACGATCTGCCAGGTGCGCGCCTCGGCGCTCTCGATGGCCAGGCGCTCGATCTGGAACTTGTACAGGGTGTCACTGATGCGGACGATCTCGGTCTGCTGATCGGTCATTTCCTGACGGGTCCGGGCAATATCAGCAGTGGCATTCTTGAAGGCCTGCACGGTCTGTTCGAACTGTCCCAGGGCCGCCTCGATACGGCGCACGGCATCTTGCTGGGCGCTACCGAAAGCCTGCTGCAGCGCAGCGAGGCTGGCTCGGGCCATGGCAATACGCTCGGACAGCGCCTGTTCGGTTTGTGCATCGGGTGCGCTGTCATAACGCTCGAGCAGATAACGCAGGCGCAACAACTCACCATGAGTGATCATCAGAGCCTGCAGTTGCGTGAAGCGATCGGCATCGTATTCCGGTAGAAGCTCAACACTGCGCCGCATGTTGTCCAGCAGCTCGCTCAGTTGCTGGTCTTCGACGTTCGCCTGGTCGCGCACCTCAGCCGCTGCCGCGTAGGCTGCGCGCATCCCCGCCAGGGAGCGCTGATAGTCCTGGTTATAGCGGTCCTGCTCCTGCAGCAACTTGACGTTGACCGGGTTCTTGAAGGCTCCCAGCAGCTTCTTCTGCTGCTCCAGGTAAATGTTCAGATTGTTCAGCAGGCGCTCGGTACTGGCTGCATCGCCCTTGGCCAGCATGAACTGCAGGCGAGCGATACGCAGGTTAGTCAGCGTGTTATTGAGCTGGGTAATCTCGCTCATCCAGCCACTGCGCTGGATGACACTACCCAGACCAGTCCAGGCAGTCCAGGCCAGCGCCAGGGTAAGTGCCAGCACCAGGCCGAAGCCGAGTGCCAGTTTGCGGGTCACACTAAGATTGGCGAACCAGGCATTCATAAATATTCTCCAACTGCGGATGTTTCAGGTTTAGCTGGAGAATTGTTTTTGTTCACGCCAGCGCAATGATATTAGCTGACGTAGCAGGCGGCCATTGCGGCACAGATCTTAAACCAATCCGATATTCGGTAGTGGCGTCACGGGCGGCACGCCTCAGGCCAGCAGCTGCAAGGCCTCGGCACTGCATTGCTGGATGCGCGCCCAATCGCTGTTTTCCACCCATTCGCGCTGGAACATCCAGGTACCACCCACGCACATTACGTTGGGCTGCTCCATGTAGCGCTGCAGGTTGTCCGGGGTAATACCGCCAGTGGGGCAGAAACGCACGCCGCCGAACGGTCCGGCCAGCGCCTTGAGCGCCGCCACGCCACCACAGACCTCAGCTGGGAACAGCTTGAAGCGGCGATAACCGAGGGCGTAGCCGACCATCAGCTCCGACGCGCTGCTCACGCCTGGCAGCAGCGGCAGCGGATTGTCCAGCGCAGCCAGCAACAGCTCACGTGTGCTGCCCGGCGTGACGATGAACTGCGCACCGGCAGCGGTCGCGGCGGCGAGCATGTCCTCATCCAGCACGGTACCGGCGCCAACGCAGAGTTCGGGACGCTCGGCGCGCAGGCGACGAATCGCCTCCAGACCATGCTCCGAGCGCAGGGTCACTTCCAGCACGCGCAGGCCACCGGCGGCCAGAGCGTCGGCCAGCGGCAGGATATTCGCCTCACGGGCGATGGTGATCACCGGCATGATCCGCGCCTGCGCGCAGATGCGGTCGATCTCGGCGATTTTGTCGGCCATGCGCACAGGCTGGCTTGGGTCGAGGCTGGTCATGTCAGGAGCACCAATGGATTTCAAGAGGGGAATTGAGGAAGGCGCGGATCGGCAGTTGGGCGATGTCGCCGGGCAGCAGCGCCGCGCTGAGGATGTTCAGTTTCGCCTGGCCCTGGATCGCCAACAGCGGCAGGCGAGCACTGGCCAGCAGCGGCAGGGTCAGGGTCAGGCGTTGAGTCGGCTCACTCGGGGCAAGCATCGGCAGCACGCGGCGCGCGCAGTCGGGCTGCAACGCCTGGCTCAGATTGGGGCTATTGGGGAACAACGAGGCGGTGTGACCATCGTCGCCCATGCCCAGCACCAGCACGTCGATCGGCGCCAACTCGGCGACCGCGGCATCGGCCAACTCGGCCGCCTGTTCGAGGTTGCCGGCGACCTGATAAAGACTGAGAAAACGGGCTTCAGCGGCCGGGCCACGCAGCAGATGACGGCGTACCAGCGCCTCGTTGCTGCCGGCGTGATTCACCGGCACCCAGCGCTCATCGGCCAGGCTGACCAGCACCTGCGCCCAGGACAACTCCTGCTGCGCCAGCGCCTCGAAAAACGGCACAGGGCTGCGACCGCCGGACACCACCAGGGTGGCCTGGCCGCGACTGGTGATGGCCTGACGCAACGCATCGGCCACGCGTACAGCCAAGGCCTGCGCCAGTTGTTCGGCGTCGTTATGCGCGCAGGCCTGTACGCCCTGCGGCAGTTGCAGTTCAGAGATCGCCATACCAGCTCCTGCCATCACGGGTGATCAGTGCTACCGACGCCATGGGGCCCCAACTGCCGGCCGTGTAAGGCTTCGGCGCCTCGCCGAGGCGATGCCAGCCGTCGATCAACTGATCGCACCACTGCCAGGCGTATTCAATCTCGTCCTTGCGCACGAACAGGTTCTGGTTGCCGCGCATCACTTCCAGCAGCAGACGCTCGTAGGCATCGGGGATGCGCGCACTGCGGTAGGTGTCGGAGAAACTCAGCTGCAGCGGACCGCTGCGCAACTGCATGCCCTTGTCCAGGCCCTGATCCTTGGTCAGCACCTGCAACGCGATGCCCTCGTCCGGCTGCAGGCGGATGATCAGCTTGTTGCCGATCAGCTGACGCTGCTCCGGGGCGAAGATGTAGTGCGGTGGCGCCTTGAAGTGGATGACGATCTGCGACAGCTTCTGCGGCATGCGCTTGCCGGTACGCAGGTAGAACGGCACGCCGGCCCAGCGCCAGTTACGGATGTCGGCGCGCAGAGCGACGAAGGTTTCGGTATCGCTCTGGGTATTGGAGTTCTCTTCCTCCAGATAGCCCGGCACCGGCCGTCCATCGCTGCTGCCGGCCACGTACTGGCCACGCACAACGCGCTGGCCGAGCTGCTCGACGCTGATCGGCTCCAGCGCCTTGAGCACCTTGACCTTCTCATCGCGGATGCTGTCGGCGAAGAGGTCGCTGGGCGGGTCCATGGCGATCAAGCAGAGCAGTTGCAGCAGGTGGTTCTGGATCATGTCGCGCAGTTGCCCGGCCTGGTCGAAGTAGCCCCAGCGACCTTCGATGCCGACCTTCTCGGCCACGGTGATTTCCACGTGGGAGATGTGGTTCTGGTTCCACTGGGTTTCGAACAGGCTGTTGGCGAAGCGCAGGGCAATCAGGTTCTGCACCGTCTCCTTGCCCAGGTAATGGTCAATGCGATAGACGCGGTTCTCCGGGAACACCTGGGCCACGGCATCGTTGACCGCACGCGAGGATGCCAGGTCGTGGCCGATCGGCTTCTCCAGCACCACCCGCGTGCCCTCGGCCAGCCCCACGGCGGCCAGGTTGGCGCAGATACCGCCATACACCGACGCCGGCGTGGCGAAGTAGGCGATCAACTGATCCTGCGGGCTGACCTGCTCGAGCAGCGCCGAGTAGTCCTCGGCCTTGAGGAAATCCATGCTCAGGTAGCTCAGACGCGCCAGGAACCGCGTCAGGTCGGTTTCAGTCAGCTCCTTGGCTGGCACGTGCAGGCGCAACGCCTGCTCGATGGCGCGCAGGTGGCCACTCGGTTCACCCGCTTCACGGGCCAGCGCGAGGATGCGCGTGGCATCGTGCAGCAAACCGGCGCGATCGAGCTGGTAAAGCGCGGGAAACAGCTTGCGCAAGGCCAGATCGCCCAGCGCGCCGAACAAGGCAAAGGTGCAGGATTCAAGCTTCATCGCGGGCATGAGTTTGTTCTTTTATCAAGATGCACTAGAAATACCGGGTGATACTGCTTTTATCAAGGAAAAATATTGTTATAGCAACAACATTTTTCATCACGCCCGATAAGCCAGTGGTGACCTTGGGGCGGCATCAGTAGGATAGGCCGGTTGTTTTACCGCCCATCGCCTATTGCCAGGCCCGTTCAATCGCCCGTTAGGAGCCCCTATGGACCGTGTGCGTAACCTGCTGGAACAGATCCAGAGCCGCCTGAACGACCTGAACAAGGCCGAACGCAAGGTCGCCGAAGTGATCCTGCACGACCCGCAGCAGGCCACGCGCTTCAGCATCGCCGCGCTGGCCCAGGCCGCCGCTGTCAGCGAGCCGACGGTCAACCGTTTCTGCCGCTCGTTCGGCGCCAACGGCTACCCGGAACTGAAGATGCAACTGGCGCAGAGCCTAGCCAGCGGCGCCGCCTACGTCAGCCGCGCGGTGTCTGCTGACGACGGCCCTGAGGCCTACACCCGCAAGATCTTCGGCAGCACCATCGCCTCGCTGGACACGGCCTGCCAGAGTCTCGATCCGCAGCACGTCAGCCGCGCCGTAGACCTGCTGATCCAGGCGCGGCAGATCCACTTCTTCGGCCTCGGCGCCTCGGCCTCGGTGGCGCTGGATGCGCAGCACAAGTTCTTTCGCTTCAACCTGGCGGTCTCGGCGCATTCAGATGTGCTGATGCAGCGCATGATCGCCTCGGTGGCGCACACAGGCGATCTGTTCGTGATCATTTCCTATACCGGACGCACCCGCGAGCTAGTAGAGGTGGCGCGCCTGGCGCGCGAGAACGGCGCCTCGGTGCTCGGCCTCACCGCCGCCGGCTCACCGCTGGCCAAGGCCAGCACCCTGAGCCTGGACATTCCGCTGCCGGAAGACACCGACATCTACATGCCGATGACCTCGCGCATCATCCAGCTCACCGTGCTCGACGTACTCGCCACCGGCGTCACCCTGCGCCGCGGCGTGGACTTCCAGCCGCACCTGCGCAAGATCAAGGAAAGCCTCGGCGCCAGCCGCTATCCGGCGGACGAAGAGCCGCTGTAGCAGGCCGAAAAACTCATTCGATGACTGCATGGATGCAGGAGGCAGAACGAAACGGGAAGCTCGAGCCGAGACAGGCAAATACCGATGGCGGCCCCGCAAAAAAAGACTGCAACGCCCCGCGGGAGTAACAGCCCTTGGCTGGCCCAGGCGCTCCAGCAGAGCAACGGGCATGGCAACGAGACGACGCCACGCCCGCAGAAACGATCAAACCTGGAAGCGGCTGACCAGGGTTTGCAGGTGGTTACCCAGGCGCGCCAGCTCCACCGAGCTGGCGGCGGTTTCCTCACTGGCGCTGGCGGTCTGCTCAGCAACATCGCGCACACTGAGCACGCTGCGACCAATTTCTTCGGCGACCGCGCCCTGCTGCTCGGCAGCGGCGGCGATCTGCTGGTTCATCGACTGGATATTGGCCACTTTGTGGTTGATCACACCGAGCGCATCACCTGCCTGACGCGCCAGGATGACGCTACCTTCGGTCAGGGTGCGGCTCTCCTGCAGGACGCTGGCGACCTGCTCGGTGCCACGCTGTAGCCCTGCGATCAGACTCTCGATTTCCTCGGTGGACTGCTGGGTGCGCCGAGCCAGGTTACGCACTTCGTCGGCCACCACGGCAAAGCCACGCCCGGCATCACCGGCCCGAGCCGCCTCAATGGCTGCGTTGAGTGCCAGCAGGTTGGTCTGGTCGGCGACAGCCTTGATCACGTCCATCACACTGCCGATCTTGTCGCTTTCCTGTTGCAGGCTACTCATGGCCTCGGTGGAGCGGGTCATTTCCTGGGCCAGCGCCTCGATACGCCCAACCACCTCACTGACGATGCGATCACCTTGCCGCGCTTCACCATCAGCATCGACGGCAGCCTGCGATGCCTGCTCGGCATTGCGTGCCACTTCCTGCACGGTGGCGGACATTTCCTGCATGGCCGTAGCCACTTGATCCGTCTCGAGCTTCTGGCTATTGACCCCAGCACTGGTTTGCTCGGTGACCGCCGACAATTGCTCGGCAGCACTGGCGATCTGACTGACGCCATCGCGTATTCCACCGATCAGCTCGCGCAGGGTATTACCCATGCGCTGTACGCCCTGCTGAAGCACGCCGATCTCGTCGCGCCGCGAGGTAGAAGGCACTGCGCTCAGGTCACCAGCAGCGATGCGTTCGACCACCCTCAAGGTATGGCCAAGTGGCTGGGTGATCTGGCGGGTGATGACCCAGGCCGACAATGTGCCCAAAAGCAGCGCCAATACCGTGGTTAACAACTCAGCCTGCCTGACCGAAGCGATGTCGCCGTCACGCAATTTGAGTTGATTGTCGATCATCTGCTGGCTAATCGCGCTAATTTCGCCACCCTGTCGACCGATAGCCTCACGCGCCAGGATGATCGTATTGTTGAGTTGTTGAAAGGTCTTCACAGCACCTTGGTAAGCGCTGAAGCCTGTCACGATGGCCTGGGTCTGCGCAGCCATGTCACGACCCATCGCCTGCTGCAGATCGGCCAGACTCTTTTGCGTGCGCTCCACCTGACGAGCCATTGCCGCCTCGCTGTCCGCATTGGGATTGGCGGTATAACCACGCACCTCGTAACGCATCAATTGCCACCCTTCGATGGCGTTGCGCATGGCGCGATAACGCGACAGATAGTTCGGATCGGCCTCTGACATACGCTCAACGAGTGCCTCCACTTCGTCAAACTGAGTGAAGACCTCCTTGGCCAGACGCCCCATCTCACCACGCACAGCAAGCGATTGCCGATAGGCTTCACGCATCTCGTTCAGGCTGGTCTGGTAAAGATCGAGCTGGGATTTCTGCGCATCGAACAGGCGCAAATTATCGGGCCTGTTGAAGCGCCCACTCACTTCATGATGAGACAGCCGGTAATCATCCAGTGCCTTCTGGAAGGTATCGCCCAGCGCCTCGTTGCCGTTGCTGATCTCGTAGCTCAAGCGCTTTACACGCAGATCATCGAGCCGACTATCGAGTTGGGTGATATCAGCTGAACGCTCACCACGTCGGATCAGTTGGTCCATGCCTCGCCAGGCCACGCCTGCCAGGACCAGGGTAAGGGCCAGCACCAGGCCGAAGCCTATAGCCAGTTTCAGGGTGACGCTGAGGTTGCCAAACCACTTGTTCATGGAATTCTCCAGCATGGGGGTCATGGGCATGCAGACGCTGGAGAATTGTTTTTATGGCCAGCATAGTGACTGCGGCGCAGTTCAGAAAGTGAACAGGCAACGATGATAGCACAATGATATCACTCACTCATACACTCATCTGTATCACTTACTGAACAACCCTCCACGTCAGCGCTCCGCATACATCTGCTATCTTGCCGCCCCCCCCAAACAACAACTGTCTGGATCGACACCATGCATGCTTTGATCGCCCTCAGCCGCTTCATCGGCAACACCTTCGCCATCTGGGTGTTGCTGTTCGCCGTCACGGCCTTCTTTCAGCCCAGCTGGTTCCTGCCGCTGACCGCCTGGATCGTGCCGCTGCTCGGGCTGATCATGTTCGGCATGGGCCTGACCCTCAAGGGCGCGGACTTCCAGGAAGTCGCCCGTCGCCCGCTGGCGGTGCTGCTTGGCGTACTGGCGCAGTTCATCATCATGCCCTGCACTGCCTGGCTGTTGTGCCAGGCGTTCGGCCTGCCAGCAGAGATCGCCGTGGGCGTGATTCTGGTGGGCTGCTGCCCGGGCGGCACCGCCTCCAACGTGATCACCTGGTTCGCCCGTGGCGACCTGGCACTGTCGGTATCGATCACCGCCGTCACCACCCTGCTCGCCCCGCTCGTCACTCCGGCACTGATCTGGCTGCTGGCCTCGGAATGGCTGCCGGTGTCCTTCAGCGCCATGTTCATTTCCATCCTCAAGATGGTGCTGTTGCCCATCGCCCTCGGCCTGATCGCCCAGCGCCTGCTCGGCGAGCGCGTCAAGACCGCGGTCGAGGTGCTGCCGCTGATTTCCGTGGTGAGCATCGTTGCCATCGTTGCCGCAGTCGTCGCAGCCAGCCAGGGCAAGATCGCCGAATCGGGCCTGCTGATCATGGCCGTGGTGATCCTGCACAACGGCATCGGTCTGAGCCTGGGTTATCTGGCCGGGCGCCTGTTCGGCATGTCGCTGGCGCAACGCAAGACGCTGTCCATCGAAGTAGGCATGCAGAACTCCGGCCTCGGCGCCGCCCTGGCCAGCGCCCACTTCAGCCCGCTGGCCGCCGTGCCCAGCGCACTGTTCAGCGTCTGGCACAACCTGTCCGGCCCACTGCTGGCGACCCTTTATCGTCGGATGAGTCAGGATTCAGAGAAAAGCTCCAGCTGAATCAATCAGTTCCGCTGATCCGGGGTAACTTGCCCCGGATGCGCCGATGTGCACAATAACGGCGCACGCGAGGACGACCTCCGCACTCTGCGCTCAGGGTGACCCACCCGGGGACGGCCCCTTTCTGGGCTCACCGGAGGTCAAATGTCCTGGATCATTCTGCTGCTCGCCGGCCTGTTCGAGGTCGGCTGGGCCATCGGCCTGAAATACACCGAAGGCTTCACCCGCCCCCTGCCAACGCTGCTCACCGTCTGTGCGATGCTGGTCAGCCTGGCCCTGCTCGGCCTGGCCATGAAGGAACTGCCGCTGGGCACCGCCTACGCCATCTGGACCGGCGTCGGCGCAGTGGGCACGGTGATCGCCGGCATCATCCTGTTCGGCGAGTCGATGGCGCTACTACGCCTGGCCAGCGTCGCACTGATCGTCTGCGGGCTGATTGGGCTCAAGATGAGCCACTAGAAACCCAGGGCTCTAGCCATGTGGGAGGGGCTTTAGCCGCGACGCTTTCGCCGCTGCGACTACATGGATGCAGGGAGCGAAGCAGGATGCCCGAGCCGAAAGCCCCTCCCACACTACCGTTCGCTATCGCCAATCCCCACGCAGCTCGGCCACCTGCGCCTGCAGCACGTCACGCCTGGCCTGCTCCGGCGCGACCGGCTTACCAGCCACCAGACCCACCCGCGACCACAGACGCTTGAAGATGCCCTTGTGCGGATCACGGCTGAAGAAGCTACCCCACAAACCTTGCAGCGCCATGGGGATCACCGGCACCGGGTTCTCTTCGAGAATGCGCTCGACACCCGACCTGAACTCGTCGATCTCACCATCAGCGGTCAGCTTGCCCTCGGGGAAGATGCACACCAGCTCGCCGTTGCGCAGGTACTCGGCGATCTTCTTGAACGCCGCGTCGTAGATCAGCAGATCCTCGCTGCGCCCGGCAATCGGCACGGTGCCGGCGGTGCGGAAGATGAAGTTGAGCACCGGCAGGTCGTAGATCTTGTAGTACATGACGAAACGCACAGGCCGGCGCACCGCACCGCCGATCAGCAGCGCATCGACGAAGGACACGTGGTTGCACACCAACACCGCCGGCCCTTCATCCGGGATCATATCCAGGCCCTTGTGCTCGACCCGGTACATCGAATGCCCCAGCAGCCAGATGAGAAAGCGCATGCTGAACTCGGGGACGATCTTGAAGATGTAGCTGTTGACCGCGATGTTCATCAGCGAGATGGCCAGGAACAGCTGCGGAATCGACAGCCCGGCGACGCTGAGAAAGAGGATAGCGACGATGGCCGACGCCACCATGAACAGCGCATTGAGGATGTTGTTGGCCGCGATCACCCGCGCCCGCTCGTGCTCGGCGGTGCGCGACTGGATCAGCGCATACAGCGGCACGATGTAGAAACCGCCGAACAGGCCGATGCCGAGAATGCAGCCGAGAATCCACCAGGCCTGACCGTAGCCCAGCAACGCCAGCCAGTCATGCGGCGTGGCGCCCTGCGGGAAACCACCGGAGAACCACCACAGCAGCATGCCGAACAAGGTCAGGCCGATGGAGCCGAACGGCACCAGGCCGATCTCCACCTTGTGCCCGCTCATGCGTTCACAGAGCATCGAGCCCAGACCGATGCCCAGCGAGAACACGGTGAGAATCAGCGTCACCACGCTCTCGTCGCCGTACAGCCACTCCTTCGAGTAAGCCGGAATCTGCGTCAGGTAGATCGCGCCGAGAAACCAGAACCAGGAGTTGCCCACCAGCGAGCGCGACACCGCCTTACGCTGGCCCAGGCCGAGCTTCATGATCACCCAGGACTGACGGAAGATGTTCCAGTCCAGCGGCAACGTCGGCATGGCCGCCGCCGCGCGCGGGATACCCTGGCTGGCCAGGTAGCCGAGCAGCGCCACACCCACCACCGAACCGGCAACGATGGGCGCATAACTGCTGCTGGCCATCATGATGCCGGCGCCGATGGTGCCGGCCAGAATCGCCAGAAACGTGCCCATTTCCACCAGGGCGTTGCCGCCCACCAGCTCCTCTTCCTTGAGGTGCTGCGGCAGGATCGAATACTTCACCGGGCCGAAAAGCGCCGACTGCGTGCCCATGGCGAACAGCACGGCAAGCATCAGCGGCAGGTTGTCCAGCAGCACCCCGGCAGCGCCGGCGAGCATGATGCCGATCTCGGCGAACTTGATCTTGCGGATCAGCGCATCCTTGGCGAACTTCTCGCCAAACTGCCCGCCGAGGGCGGAGAACAGAAAGAATGGCAGGATGAACAGCAAGGCGCAGAGGTTGACCAGCAGATCGCGGTCAACGCCGGTGTTGAGCTTAAAGAGGATGGCGAGAATCAGCGACTGCTTGAAGATGTTGTCATTGAAGGCGCCGAGCAATTGCGTCACGAAAAACGGCAGAAAGCGCTTCTTGCCGAGCAGGGCGAACTGCGATTGTTGGGTCATCGTCCATGGTCCTCGCGGGGGATTGATTTGCCCGCACAGGCATTTGACTGCAATTCCACCCACGAAAGCCACAGAGCAAATGCGAACGCCTTGGCTAACACCACTTCGTGGGAGGTAACACTGTTCATTTAAGGCTGCGCGCGCTTGGCTCCAATCTCCCCAAAGGGGCGAGGTGAGCCAAGCGCGTTCCACCACGTCTTATGTGAACAGCATTACCTTTGTGGGAGGGGCTTTCGGCTCGGGCATCCTGCTTCGCTCTACCTCCTGCATCCATGCAGTCGCAGCCGCGATGCTTTCGCCGCTGAAGCGCCTCCCACGCCCGACGACCTCGGCAGGGTGCGCTGAACGCGGCACAAAAAAAACGGCAGCCCAATCGGGCTACCGTTCTCGAACTCGGAGAAAACGTCAGTGCCCTCGCACTGACTACAACCTCACCTGCATTCCCTGGGGAATGCCAGCGCAGTCTGACAAAAGCCAGGGCCGGCGTCCGTTTAGCTTTGTTAACTGCCTGCAAAGAAATGTAAACGGCAGATGACTGCACGGTCCGCAGCGCGGCACAATCGCGCCCATGAACGCTTATCACCCCACCTGCTGCAGCCCTCTGGACACGCACAACCCGCTGCCAAACGCGCCTGCCGGCGCGCCGCTGATCAGCACGCGCTTCGACCCGGCCCTGCTCGCAGAGGATGACTTCGCTCGCTGCGATATCGCCCCGGTGCGCGGCGTGGCCAAGCGTCAGGCCGAATACCTGGCCGGCCGCCTGTGCGCCCGCGAGGCCCTGCGCCGCGTGACCGGCCATGCCAGTGTTCCGGCTGTAGGTGAAGACCGCGCACCACAGTGGCCCCGTGGCGTGGTCGGCTCCATCACCCACGGCGACAACTGGGCCGCCGCGCTGGTCGCGCCTGACGATCAATGGCGCGCCCTGGGCCTGGATGTGGAACGCCTGCTGCCGGCCGAGCGCGCCCAGCGCCTGCAGGGCGAAATCCTCACCCCCGCCGAACTGCAGCGCCTGCAGAATCTGGATGAAGAGACCCGCGCCGCGCGCATCAGCCTGACCTTCTCGCTCAAGGAAAGCCTGTTCAAGGCGCTTTACCCACTGACCCTGACGCGCTTCTATTTTCATGACGCCGAGCTGCTGGAGGCCAACCACGACAGCGCGCGCCTGCGCCTGCTGATCGACCTGCATCCGGACTGGCGCACAGGCGCCGAACTGGAAGGCCAGTTCGCGCTGTTCGATAACAAGGTGCTGAGCCTGGTGGCCGTGGCGGCATGACCCTGCACCACAGCGCAGTGCCCCCTATGATCACTACACAGTACGTTTCGTAGGGTGGATGACGCTTTTCTCATCCACCACCCAGACAGCCACGATGGATCGGTCGGGCCGCGCAGGTGAAGCGCGATCCACCCTGCACGTCTAGCCTCCTGGCCATGCCGCATTGGACACTCCAAGCGTGGGAGGGGCTTCAGCCGCGAGCCTTTCGCCGCTAAAGCGCCTCCCACGGTGCTTGGTGGACAAGCCCTGCTGTGATGCACAAGGCCGCAGACGCCCTACTCCCCCTGACGCCGCGGCCATACCAGGCTGAAACGCGCGCCGCCGAGGCTATCGCTGCGGCCGATCTGCGCGCGACCGCCATGCCAGTAGATGATCCTGCGCACGATGGACAAGCCCAGGCCATGCCCGCCTGAGGCCCGTGTACGACTGTCATCCAGGCGCAGGAAGGGGCTGAACAGACGCTCCCAGGCTTCTTCCGGCACACCCGGGCCATCGTCCTCGACATCGATGCGACAACGCTTGTAGCCGACCTGGCAGCTGATCAGCACCTTGCCTTCGGCGTAACGCATGGCATTGCTCACCAGATTCTGCAGCGCGCGGTGCAGGTAGCGTGGCTCGGCCTCGACCCAGCAGGCGCCCCCGGCCTGCACGCTGAGCACCGCACCACACTCCACGCGCACCTTGTTGCTCAGCGGCGCCAGCTCGTCGATCACCTGGTCGATCAGCGCCTTGAGCTCCACCTGCTGGAAATTCAGCGCCGGCGAACCTTGCTCCAGACGCGCGTAGGTCAGCATCTCGTCGACCAGCTTGTCGAGGTCCTGGATATCGCTGTCCATGCCATCCATGTACTTGCGCCGGGCAGCCTCACTCGGCGCATCGGCGATCATCTCCAGGCCGAAACGCAGCCGCGCCACCGGCGTGCGCAGCTCGTGGGACACCGCCCGCACCAGCTCGCGCTGGGTACTCAGGGACGTTTGCAGGTGCTCGGCCATGGCGTTGAAGCTGCTGGCCAGGCGCCCCACCGAATCCGCGCCGCGCGTCGGCACCCGCGCATCCAGACGACCGCTGGCGATATGCGTGGCAGCTCCTTCGAGTACACGCAGGCGCTGCTCCAGTGAGCGCACCAGCAGATAGACGATCAGACCGATCAGGCTCAGCCCCAGCGCACCGATCAGCACCAGCAGCTGCGGCGGATAGGGGTTCATCTGATACAGCGGGCCGATCTCCAGCACCCAGGGCGTATCGACGATGCCGGAGAACACATAGATGGAGTCGCCGCCCTTGCCCAACGCCATCACCGTATCGCCTTCGTCGATGCGGCGCCGCTGATCGAGGTCGATGGTGGCCTCCTCCAGCCGCACCAGCTGCAGGTCGAAACCGAACTGCTTGGCCGCCTTCAATTCGGCCAGGCGCTGCGGCTGCTCCGCCACCGGGTAGCGGATCAGCTCGTCGATCAGCAGGTAGTTGGTGGCCCGGGCCAGTTGCTCGCTGATCTGCTGGATCTCGCCGGTCAGTAGCAGCGGCTGCTTGCCGTCGAGCAGGCCATAGACCTTGGCCGAATGCGGGCCAGTCTGCTGCACCAGCACATGGCCGCGCTGCAGACGGTTGCGCTCGCTGCTTTCCAGCGGTACCTCGCTCAGCGCCTGCAGCTCCAGCGGGATGCCGAGCAGGCGCGACCACACCACCAGGGCGCGCCTGCGCTCCACCTCGTTCATCGGCAGCAGGTTGTCCGCCATCAGACGAAAGGTGCCTCGCGCCAGGCCTTCGCGGTACTGGTCGCCGCGCACCTCGTTGACCAGGTGCAAGGTGCCGACGCCCAGCAGCGCCACCAGCACCAGCGCCGCGAGCATGCCGCCGTAGATGCGCAGGAAGATCGAATTCATGGCCGCACGATCAATCGCGCAGGGTCGGCGGCGCATCACCGAATGGCAGCGCTTCGGCGGCCTCGGCGACGAACAGGTAGCCCTTGCTGCGCACTGTCTTGATCATCCGCGGATGCATCGGGTCATCGCCGATCTTCGGACGAATGCGCGAAATGCGCACATCGATGGAACGGTCCTGGCCGTCGTATTCGATACCGCGCAGGGAATTGAAGATCTCCTCGCGCGACAGGATGCGCCCGGCGTTGGCCGCCAGCAGCCAGAGCAGATCGAACTCGGCGCTGGTCAGCTCGATGCCCTGCTCGCCCAGCCAGGCCTCACGCATGGCGCTGTCGATGGCCAGCGCGCCGAACTGCAGACGCCGCGGCTGGCCCTCGTCACGCTCGTTCTCGCCGCCCTCGCGGCGGCGCAGCAGCGCGCGAATGCGCGCCAGCAGAACGCGTGGGCGCACGGGCTTGCACACGTAGTCATCGGCGCCCATCTCCAGGCCCAGCACCTGATCCATATCGTCGGTACGCGCGGTGAGCATGAGGATCGGCCCCTTGTAGCCACTGCGCACCTTGCGACAGATGCTCAGGCCATCTTCACCCGGCAGCATCAGGTCGAGAATCACCAAGTGCGGCTGCTCAGCGAGAATCCGCGCCGCCGCCCGCGCGCCATCGGCTTCGATGGACACACGCAGGCCGTTGCCCTCCAGATACTCACGGGTCAACTGCGCCAGGCGCTGGTCATCCTCGACGATCAGAATCTGCCACGCTTCTTGTTCCACACCCTATCCCCTTTGCATACCGGCAAGTGCCGCCAACACAGCGGGCATTCTAGGGGCTGAGCGCGTCTCGGCGCGAGCGGCAAACCAATGCCCAGACCGGGCCACGGCGTTAAGCACAGCACATGCCAAAAGCACTATATATAGTGGTAGTCTGTGCGCCGCCGAACAGCTTCGCCAACTCGCTGAAATCCTTCCCTGAGGGGCGACGAACGGTCATTGGCAGCCAGAGCCAGAGAACACGGGGGCTACGCCGTTTACACCCACAAGGCACTCACAGCTTATCCACAGGCTGTTCCTTTTCTAGCGCCTTGCAATGCCTCCAACAGCGCACTATCTTGTATCCCCATCGCGCAGTACCCACCAGATATTGGGTTGCCGCAGAAAACCGGATACAAAAAGAACGAATCGCGCAAGCCCTTTTCACAGGGTTTCCCAGATGCTCCGGTCAACCGTTTTGCCCTAACCCAGGCCTGGCCTGGGTTACAGCCACGCAGCAACGCCAGACGCTGCGCGTGAGCCGGTCAGACAGCGGTCTTATCCGCCAGTCGACCACTATATGTAGTAGGTGGGGTGTGGTAATGCCCCACTGTGACTTATGCGCCAGGACGGCAATTGAAGTCGTGCCCACCCTGCCCGCTCTTGCGACACCCCGTACCCGGCCCCGCTGCCGCGTGCGGCTCAGTTGTTAATGGAATGAACGGCGGACAAGGCACGGTTTCTAATCGTGACGTCCAACCAAAAATTACAGAACACGGAGATCTCCATGCATACCGACACTACTCGCGAGAACCCGCAGGCCGTGGCGCCGCAGGCCGCTGAATCCTCCCAGGATCTGGCAGCCACCGCCCCTGGCCAACTGCGAGTGATCAAGCGCAACGGCACTGTCGTCCCCTACACCGATGACAAGATCACCGTCGCCATCACCAAGGCCTTCCTCGCAGTAGAAGGCGGCACCGCAGCCGCTTCGTCGCGTATCCACGACACCGTCGCGCGCCTGACCGAGCAGGTCACCGCCACCTTCAAGCGCCGCATGCCATCCGGCGGCACCATCCACATCGAAGAAATCCAGGACCAGGTCGAACTGGCCCTGATGCGTGCCGGCGAGCAGAAAGTTGCCCGCGACTACGTGATCTACCGCGAAGCCCAGGCCAACAAGCGCAAGAGCGCCAATGCCGGCAGCGAAATCGCCCAGCCGCACCCGAGCATCCGTATCACCAACGCCGCTGGCGAACTGCAGCCGCTGGACATGGGCCGCCTGCAGACCATCATCCGCGAGGCCTGCGAAGGCCTGGCCGAGGTCGATGGTTCGCTGATCGAGCGCGAAACCCTGAAGAACCTGTACGACGGCGTGGCCGAGAAGGACGTCAACACCGCCCTGGTGATGACCGCTCGCACCCTGGTCGAGCGTGAGCCGAACTACAGCTACGTCACCGCCCGCCTGCTGATGGACAACATCCGCGCCGAGGCCCTGAGCTTTCTCAACATCACCGCCAGCGCCACTCACCACGAGATGGCCGAGCTGTACGCCAAGGCCCTGCCGGCCTACGTCGAAGCCGGCTCGCAGTTCGAGCTGCTCGACCCGAAACTCAAAGAGTACGACCTGGAGAAGCTGGGCAAGGCGCTGAACCACGAGCGTGACCAGCAGTTCACCTACCTGGGCCTGCAGACCCTGTACGACCGCTACTTCATCCACAAGGACGGCATCCGCTTCGAACTGCCGCAGGTGTTCTTCATGCGCGTGGCCATGGGCCTGGCCATCGAAGAGCCGAAGAACCGCGAAGACCGCGCCATCGAGTTCTACAACCTGCTGTCCTCGTTCGACTACATGGCGTCGACCCCGACCCTGTTCAACGCCGGCACCCTGCGTCCGCAGCTGTCCTCCTGCTACCTGACCACCGTGCCGGACGACCTGTCGGGCATCTACGGCGCCATCCACGACAACGCCATGCTGAGCAAATTCGCCGGCGGTCTGGGCAACGACTGGACGCCGGTGCGCGCGCTGGGCTCCTACATCAAGGGCACCAACGGCAAATCCCAGGGCGTCGTGCCCTTCCTCAAAGTGGTCAACGACACCGCCGTGGCGGTCAACCAGGGCGGCAAGCGCAAGGGCGCGGTCTGCGCCTACCTGGAAACCTGGCACATGGACATCGAGGAATTCCTCGAGCTGCGCAAGAACACCGGTGACGACCGTCGTCGTACCCACGACATGAACACCGCCAACTGGATTCCGGACCTGTTCATGAAGCGCGTCTTCGAAGACGGCAAGTGGACCCTGTTCAGCCCGAGCGAAGTACCGGACCTGCACGACCTCACCGGCAAGGCCTTCGAAGAGCGCTACGAGTACTACGAAGCCCTGATCGAGTACGGCAAGATCAAGCTGTACAAGACCATCCAGGCCAAAGACCTGTGGCGCAAGATGCTCTCGATGCTGTTCGAGACCGGCCACCCATGGCTGACCTTCAAAGACCCGTGCAACCTGCGCAGCCCGCAGCAGCACGTCGGCGTGGTACACAGCTCCAACCTGTGCACCGAGATCACCCTGAACACCAACAAGGACGAGATCGCCGTCTGCAACCTGGGTTCGGTCAACCTGGTCAACCACATCGTCGACGGCAAGCTGGACATCGAGAAACTCGGCCGCACCGTGAAGACCGCTGTACGCATGCTCGATAACGTCATCGACATCAACTACTACAGCGTCGACCAGGCACGTAACTCCAACTTCAAGCACCGTCCGGTCGGTCTCGGCCTGATGGGCTTCCAGGACGCCCTGTACCTGCAGCACATCGCCTACGGCTCCGACGCTGCCGTCGAGTTCGCCGACAAGTCGATGGAAGCCATCAGCTACTACGCCATCCAGGCCTCCTGTGACCTGGCCGAAGAGCGCGGCGCCTACAGCACCTTCGAAGGTTCGCTGTGGAGCAAAGGCATCCTGCCGCTGGATTCGCAGCAGATTCTGATCGAGTCCCGTGGCCAGAAGTACATCGACGTCGACCTCTCCGAGTCGCTGGACTGGGCGCCGATCCGCGAGCGCGTGAAGAAAGGTATTCGTAACTCGAACATCATGGCCATCGCGCCGACCGCGACCATCTCCAACATCATTGGCGTGTCGCAGTCCATCGAGCCGACCTACCAGAACCTGTACGTGAAATCGAACCTCTCCGGCGAATTCACCGTGATCAACCCCTACCTGGTACGCGACCTGAAAAACCGCGGCCTGTGGGACCCGGTCATGGTCAACGACCTGAAGTACTACGACGGCTCCGTGCAGCAGATCGAGCGCATCCCGCAGGACCTGAAAGACCTGTACGCCACCGCCTTCGAAGTGGAAACCAAGTGGATCGTGGACGCTGCCAGCCGTCGCCAGAAGTGGATCGACCAGGCGCAGTCGCTGAACCTGTACATCGCCGGCGCTTCGGGCAAGAAGCTGGACGTGACTTACCGCATGGCCTGGTTCCGTGGTCTGAAAACCACCTACTACCTCCGTGCCCTGGCCGCCACCAGCACCGAGAAATCCACCATCAACACCGGCAAGCTCAACGCAGTATCCGCTGGTGGTGACGACGGCTTCTCGGCCAAAGCCCAGGCTCCGGCGCAGCAGGCCGCCCCGGCCCCGGCGCCAGTACCGAAAGCCTGTGCCATCGACGAACCCGACTGCGAAGCCTGTCAGTAAGGCTGACGCGTGGATCTGAGCGGCGCCCGCGTCGTTGCCTGGTAGGCCGGCCCCATCACGTACTGAAGTACGCTCAGGGGCTCCGACCTACCAGGCGCCTAGCGCTCACTCGCTCAGCTACACGCTCGAAAGTTGGATGAAAAGTTAGAGCAACACACCGATCGAACTAGGGAGAGGGAAGGCTCTTCGTAGGAGCGGCTTCAGCCGCAAAGCTCGCGGATAAATCCGCTCCTACCGAGCCTTGCCACTGCCCACCAATTCCCGCCCCTCCTCCGGGTCGAGGGGCAACGGTCAGCCAGCAATCCACCGCCTGCTGACCAGCGGTACCCGTTTTACCCTTGCGCGCATCACGCAACGGAACATAATTCAAATTATTTGTATATCCATACAGGCCGGTTTATTCACCGGCCCTCACGCAGGAGCCAAGCCATGCTGAGCTGGGATGAATTCGACAAGGAAGACGGCGCAGAAGCAGCCGCCGCAAGCAACGCCAACGCACAAAGCGCCGGCACCAACTTCGACAAGCTCGACAGCGAAGCTGCCGGCTCGGTCGAGCAGGCTCGCGCCATCGACGCCAACGACTCCGAGGCCGTGGCCCGCGCCAAGAAAGCCCTGAACGACCTCGACATCCAGGAAGGCCTGGACGACCTCGAAGGCGCTTCCGCGCGCGTACAGGTCGGCGACAAGCAGATGATCAACGCCCGCGCCGACCTCAACCAGCTCGTACCCTTCAAGTACGACTGGGCCTGGCAGAAGTATCTGGATGGTTGCGCCAACCACTGGATGCCGCAGGAAGTGAACATGAACGCCGACATCGCCCTGTGGAAGAGCGCTGACGGCCTCACCGAAGACGAGCGCCGCATCGTCATGCGCAACCTCGGCTTCTTCTCCACCGCCGACAGCCTGGTTGCCAACAACCTGGTCCTGGCCGTGTACCGCCTGATCACCAACCCCGAGTGCCGCCAGTACATCCTGCGCCAGGCCTTCGAGGAAGCGATCCACACCCACGCCTACCAGTACTGCATCGAGTCGCTGGGCATGGATGAAGGCGAGATCTTCAACATGTACCACGAGATCCCGAGCGTCGCGAAGAAGGCCTCCTGGGGCCTCAAGTACACCCGCTCGATCTCCGATCCCAAGTTCCAGACCGGCACCCCGGAAACCGACCGTCAGTTCCTGCGCAACCTGATCGCCTACTACTGCGTACTGGAAGGCATCTTCTTCTACTGCGGCTTCACCCAGATCCTCTCCATGGGCCGCCGCAACAAGATGACCGGCACTGCCGAGCAGTTCCAGTACATCCTGCGTGACGAATCCATGCACCTGAACTTCGGCATCGACGTGATCAACCAGATCAAGATCGAAAATCCGCACCTGTGGGATGCCCAGATGAAGGACGAAGCGACCCAGATGATCCTGCAGGGCACCCAGCTGGAGATCGAATACGCGCGTGACACCATGCCGCGCGGCGTACTGGGCATGAACGCAGCGATGATGGAGGACTACCTCAAATTCATCGCCAACCGCCGCCTGACCCAGATCGGCCTGAAGGAAGAGTACCCGGGCACCACCAACCCCTTCCCGTGGATGAGCGAGATCATGGACCTGAAGAAGGAGAAGAACTTCTTCGAGACCCGCGTGATCGAGTATCAGACTGGCGGGGCGTTGAGCTGGGATTGATTCCGGTGATTCACTAGAGAGATTAAGAGCGCTTTACCTGAAATGGATGTTTGGGGTAGCGAGTAAAGACTTGAAGCCCCGCCTTTGTGCGGGGCTTTTTATTTAGAGAGTTAAACAATGAACACCCCACTCTTGCTTGACTATCATGCTGATCATGGCGTCTCAAAAATAAGAACCCTCTACATCAACGAGAAGCTTTATGTCTCACTGGAGGATGTAGTAACAACCTTAGTCTCTTCGAATAAGAGTATAGAAGGCCACTCCAGCAGCTTTGCCTCAATAGTCAAGGCACAATTGGGCATATTGGACGAAGACGAATGTGAATACTTCCCTGCCCAAGGTGATAGTGAGTCCTCAAGAAAAGAACCGTTCATCACCGAACCAGGCCTTTACAGAATAATCTCCAGGGACAGCACACCTGCTAGCAAAAAATTTCAGCGGTGGATTTTTCACGAAGTAATACCCTCCATCCGAAAATATGGAACCTATCCTGCACCTTTAAGAGCAGAAAGCTCTGATCTGATGTCGCTTGCACAGACGCTAGCTCAACATACAAATATTCTCATCCGAGAAATACAGGAAAGAGAAAAACTAGCATTAGAAACAAAACTTCGCTTTGACAGAACAGAGCGCCAACTTAATGACTTAAACGAAAAGATAGACTACATAACTTCTTCATCAACTGCCGACGAACTTATAGAAGTACACGAATACTGTGATATCAACAGTATAGAAATTGACCAACAACACCTAAGAGCCATGTGCACTAAGCTTCGACTTGAGCAAGGTGCACCCTCACGCAAGATTTATCGCAACGGAGAGGAATACAGAGCTTACCCTCCAGAACTAATAGCTAATGCCATCAAGCTTATAAATGCATAGAGTAGGCAGCACGAACTACCGTCGCGGTGGGTGAAAAAAACATCATCCATCCGGGCGTTTGCCAGAAGTGACCCGCCGTAAGGGCGGAACCGGTATTGATCGCTCCCACGCTCCGCATGGGAACGCAGCCCTCGACGCTCTGCGTCGTTCAATGCCAGATCCAACGGGAGTACTTTGTACAAAATCAGAGACCCTAAGGTAGTTCATGCAATCCAAGAGAAAATTGAAATCCGAAGAGATCGCTAACTTTTCAGACTCAATACGAAATCTCAGCCGCGCAGGGTGGACAACGCGAAGCTTGTCCACCGTGACTTACGACCAAACACCACAGATAATTTGCAAACCGCCGCCCATGAAGATAGTCATTCATTTTTCATTATTGATTAGCTTATTAGCCAGCACATGCATCCATGCTAGCGGCCAGCCAGGAGAAAAAGAATACCTGGCAGCAATCGATATCCGCGACAAGGTTATCAGTCTGATGGAGCAATATGAGGAAGATGGTAGTAACGCCCAACCCCCTGAGAAGAAACAGGCCATTCGCTCATCACTGCTGGAATACGCGCCCCAATACAATGAAAAATTGAAGACTTCCTCCGACCTTGGATTCCCGCCGGCTCAGTTTCTCTATGCTCAAGCCCTCACGGAACAGGCGCTTCGCAATACAGAGAAGCGTGCCAGCATAAAAATAGAGGTCTGCACATTACTGAAACAGGCAGCGAAGAACGGTTTACTGGCAGCAGCAGTCGGCGCAGCCAGTTATTGTTCAAGCACAGGCGATGCCAAGGATTTTCTGGCCATTATAAAGGCCACGGAAAAGACACATACGCAACTGGAAAAAAACCTCGCCAGCGAAGACCATTATGCCACCTTCTATCCACTGAAAGGATTTTCACACCCTCTGTGTTATGGACAAGACTTTAAAGAAATTTACAGCACACTAGATCAATTAACACCATTGCAAAAAATACAAGCACTTACTCCTCCACTGATGACGCTGGAAGAAACAAGAGCAGAAGGCTATTACCTCCTAGCAACATATATGCAAGTACGCGACAGAGTAAAAGCTAAAGAATATTTTACAAGAGCAGAACATCACGGCTGCTCAATTGAGCTATTCGTAAAATAGGTAATTGAGGACACGCAAGAGACTGGTAAAGGAGACAGATTTATTTTCTCTGTCGCCCTCTACTACTAGTTTCGCCCTTACGGCGAGTCACTTTCTCTTTGCTCGCGCAAAAGAGAAAGTAACCAAAGAGAAAGCGCGCCCGGCATCCGGGTTTCGCTGCGCTCAACTCCCCTCGCTCCGGCGCTGCTCCGAGGGTCGTCACGGTGGGCCATCCCTACCTAGGCGGCCCCGGCCATCGTTCCTCGCTTGGCATCCATGCCAAACGCCCCTCTCCACAACACCTCCACTACTCGCTGCGCTCGCCCTACGGGCCAGCCTACGGCTGTTACTCCGCTTCGCTACGTTTCGGCCTCCTGACGGGATTCGGAGACCGAGTTGCCTGGTCTGGCGGTGCAGGTAAATCAAAAGAAAAAGCAGAGCCAAGGAAACCCTGAAAAAGTCGTCATTCCCGCGAAGGCGGGAATCCAGAACCTGCGAGCGTCCTGGGCTCCCGCCTTCGCGGGAGTGACGATAAATGACATTTCAGTACATCCCGAAAGCATCGCGGCGTTGCCGCGATGCTCTGGCTCTTTAGTGCTTTTGGAGTACCAATCTCGCAGACGACGCCAAACGCCCCCTCAGAAGGCCGAGTGGAATCGTTGTGTAAGGGGTTGAGCGGCATGGATGCCGCGAGAGCCGCGATGGGCCAGGGATGGCCCTTCGCGGCGTGCCCCTGGAGCAATGATGGAGCGAGGAAACGTAGCGAAGCGGAGTAACAGCCGAAGGCTGGCCCGCAGGGTGAGCGCAGCGAATCAACCCGACGAAGTCGGGCCGGATGGCAGGGGCAAAGACCTTTTGCTTACTTTTGGCGGGGCCGGCCAGATCGTGTCCCTGGAAGTGGTGTAACTGAGGTCTACCCAAAGCGCCGTCAGGCGTAAGAGGAAGGCCATCGTGGTTCTTGGCTAAGGTTGAGTTTGCAGACCTAACCATCACCGGAGAAACCACGAT
>Ga0209911_100085_pt1 | contig 92269 bp, 83 predicted proteins | sample FECB21metaG_FD_188301 | JGI IMG/M metagenome (GOLD analysis project Ga0209911, IMG submission 188301) | Cyanobacterial communities from the Joint Genome Institute, California, USA - FECB-21 (SPAdes) (version 2) | ecosystem: Environmental > Aquatic > Thermal springs > Hot (42-90C) > Microbial mats...
TTTAGGTTTTAGATAAATAGTTGAGAATTTTCTCAAGAGTTAAACGTAATTTCAAGGTTATAGCCAATGATTTTAGTTCTAAAACCAAAAAAATAGGCTTAATCTAAAAAACCTACCCTTGAAAGCCATCCCCTTGTCCCCCCATCCCCTTGTCCCCTTGTCCCCTTGTCCCCCCATCCCCTTGTCCCCTTGTCCCCTTGTCCCCTCATCCCCTTCAATCACCGAGTACAAACATGAGTCGGGTCATCTGCACGTTCTGCAAATTCTATACCACGTGATAAACGCCAAGCAAAGATAGCTGGTAATCCCTTTTCAATAATTGCTGCACAGGTTTTTTGATAATCGTAAGCAACTTCTCGCAATATTACTTCTTGACTATCAGTGTCATAAATTACATAAGTTGCATTAGGTCTCCCATGCCTTGGTTCTCCCACTGAACCTGCATTAATAATCTTTTTCAAGTTTGCTGTAAAGCTCTTTTCTTCAGATAAATTTTTGCTTTCCACTCGAACTTTTAACTGACCCGAATCTAAATTACGGAAATAAGGTGCATGAGTATGACCGCAAAAAAGCACATCTGCACCTGATGAAATTACTCGTTCTAATGCCACAAATGCATCGAGTTCTGGTAATAAATATTCGTGGTTGCTGTGGGGACTACCGTGAACAAAAGCCAAATTATCTTCTTTGAGAATGTGAGGTAATTGAGCTAAAAAATCACGATTTTCTGGTGTTATTTGCTTATTAGTCCACTCATGGGCAATAAGACCGCGTTTTTCTGCTAATAAAGAAGGATAACTACAATCGCAAGCATTCAAACCCTCAACCACATCTTCATCCCAGCAACCACCGCAGGTAGGAATTTGCAAAGAACGAATTTTTTCCACTACTTCATTAGGATAAGGACCATATCCAACCAAATCTCCTAAACAAAAGATTTTTTCCGCAAATTGTTGCTCTATATCTAATAAAACAGCATCCAAAGCAGTAATATTACCATGAACGCATGAAATAACTGCTATTTTCATACCTGTGCTTCCTCTAATAACATTTGTTTAACTTGTTGCTGGAACTGCTTAATTAATAAATCGGATAAAAAACAATCAGATAAAGTTTGCTTGAGCATCACTTCATCCAAACTTTCTCCTACTACTTCAATACCGCTAAAACGCTGTGGTCTACCTTCCAAATAACGAGGTAAATTTAATTCCACAAAACCGGCTTGAGGTATACCCGCAACAAAATCACAGTAAATACTTCTACCATCATTAACATCAAAAATTGCCTTAGCACGAGTCACATGACCATAAGCACCGTGAGTTAATTCATACCAAAACTCTTCTAAACTATCTTCATCAATCACCTGAGTATCAGTTCCAACTCTCCACAAATGGTTAGATGAATCGGTTTTAATCGGTATTCCTGAAATAATTTCATCAGCCCAAGGGTGATATTCAGAATCTTTGAGATGCGGTGGTAAAACAGCTACAGTACGGTAAGATAAATCATTTAATATTGCCGATAAACTTCCTAAATCCAAGTAAAAACCTAGTTCTAGATAAACTACTTTTGCTTCGGGTATTCGCTTGAGTAATTCAACTTCTTGAGTGTCGCTGAAAACTTGTATTCCCGGAAAATCGGCAGCGATTCGGTTTTTATCTATAGCAACATTACCAGTACCGGGACTAAAATAAATGATATTATTATCATCCACTGATTTTGTATCTTGGATTTGCTGATGAATCCAAGCAGTTTTTCCCGAACCCGCAGGACCAGCAACAACCTTGATTAAAGGTACAGTCATAGAAATTTCATCGAAGTTTTAAAACCATAAGTTACTTCGCTAATTGTAACTCATATGTGAATGATAATCGTTTTCAGTTTGTTTGAGAATGACTCTTATAGAAGTCGGGTTTTATGAGAATTTCGTGACTATTAAAGATATTTGTCGTAAAAACCCGACTTCTTACCCCTAGGTTTTGCTCAAAATTTTGTAAATGTTAAAGGAAAGTCCAACTGCCATTGCTTACCCTTGTAAAATAATAGTTGATAAACGTGTAGGCTACCGTATCGAAACGAAACTTCAGAGGATTGCAGGTAAAGATACCACATACGCAAGAATCGCTCATCATAGGTTGTCCCTAATGATTTAATAGTCTCTCGATTTTGGGTAAAATTTTCCGCCCAGTGCTTTAGGGTTTCTGCGTAATGAGGCTTGAGATTCTCGCAATGAGCAACTGATAGTTTTGCAGCCCAAAGTTCTTGCGTCAATTCGTGAAGCTGGGGTAAATAGCCACCAGGGAAAATATATTTAGCAACCCAAGCACCAAGTCGTTCTTTACTTTGGGTGGCAATTGTATGTAATAGACCTACCCCATTGGGAGTTAACAATTCTGATGCTTTGTGCATGAACGTGGTAAAACTGTCTTTACCGACGTGTTCAAACATTCCGATGCTGACAAATTTATCGTATTGTCCTTGTATCTCTCGGTAATCTTTCGTAACGATATTTATTTTATCACTAAGACCTTTTTGGGCAATTCTTTCTTTAGCCAACGCGGCTTGCTCTACACTTAAAGTGATACCTGTTCCCGAAATGCCGTAATTTTCGGCGGCGTAAATCAACATTCCGCCCCATCCACAACCAATATCAATTAGAGATTCTCCTCGTTGCAACGCCAATTTTTGACAAATTAATTCGTACTTCTGAAGTTGCATTTGTTCGAGGGAATCAGTTTCTTGAAGCCGATAACCACAGGAATAGGTCATGGTTGGATCGAGAAAAAGCTGATATAAATCGTTTCCTAAATCGTAGTGATGCTGTACGTTTTTGCGACTATTTTGAATTGTAGTGGGGACTGTTCGTAAACGTTGAGTGATTACTTTTACCAACAATGGAATTGTTACCCGTTGGCTAGCTTTGGAGTAGATGTTATCGCGAAAAAACAAGCCAATGAGTTCAGCGAGATTATCGTTTTCCTCATCCCACCAACCATCCATGTAAGCTTCACAAAACCCAAGAGCGCCAAACGCCAAAATCCGGTCGTATGTATTAGGATTATGAATACGAAGACCCAGAGATGGTGATAAATCTTCCCGACCAAAATGGAAAATCATACCTTCAGGATTGGTAACAGTAAGATTTCCCTCTTGAATCAAGCTAAAAAGTTGGTAGAGATAGCGCTCTCCACTGGGTAAGCGAGAAATGCGATCGCTCCAATTCGGGCTTGAAGGGGTAATGATTTCTCGATTTTGTCGATTTGGCGCTTGGGTTTGAGTCATATCTTAAGCATCCTTATAATTTTACCAAGTTTGCTGTAGACTACTTCTGTGCAATTTTGACATTAGTAGCCAATCCGAGAAATTCTAGTAATCTAATGGTCATCCAAATCACATCAATTTCCCACCATTGCAAACCATGACGAGCTGAATATTGAAAAGCATGATGATTATTATGCCAACCTTCGCCAAAAGTCAAGAAAGCAACCCACCAACAGTTAGTAGAGCGGTCTTTTGAATCATGACTACGATAGCCGATCATATGACAAGCACTATTAACGAACATAGTAGAGTGAAGTCCGACAAATAAACGTACAAAGATTCCCCAAATTACAAAAGACCACCCACCGATCAAATAAAGGATAACCCCTAAAGCAACTTGCAACTCGATATAATATCTGTGACAAAAACGATAAAATGGGTCATCAGCAATGTCCTTAGTAAGACGGGGAAGTTCAGTTCTCATCGGCACCGAGTGCATTAACCAACTGATGTGACTCCACCAAAAACCCAGGTTAGAATTATGAGGGTCTTTTTCCTGATCGGAATATAAATGATGCGCTCTGTGATATCCAACCCAGCCAAGTACACCTCCTTGAAGAGCCAAAGTACCGCATAAAATCAAAAAATACTCCAGCCATTTAGGAGTTTGTAGGCTGCGATGGGTAGCCAAACGATGAAAACCAAAAGAAATTCCCAAACCGATGGTTACCCAGTGTAAAAACACTGCAACTCCTAGAGCAGCCCAGCTAAAAGTGTGGGGTAAAAATGCTAATAATACTGCTAAATGCAGTATACAAGTAAAAATAATTACCTTTGGTCTAGGAGAAGCTGGATTAAATTGAGATACATTGCTAGTCATAATTTATTTTAAACTTTAACTGTAGACTGGATTGGATTTGTCCTGGATTTTCATTTGAGTCATTTGATCATCACTTAGTTTTTTATGAAAAATTGACTGTGATCAGAAAATGAAGCAGAATATCTACCCCAAGTTGTCAACCATCTTTAACCAATAGAATCATTTCCATTTGAGGATTATAACTATCAATCGCTTGTAAGATATGATAAATTGTCTGCTGTGCGACCATCCATTCATGTAAATAAGTTGAAGGTTTTTTTAATTTAAAAGTGGATATTACAGCATATTTGTAGAATATCAGGTACATTTCCAGAAAAGTTTAATAATACACTCTTGTATTTCCGTAACAACTTTATCGGTGCAATAGTATTGACTACGAACAGGAAGAAAATGTTCGCGGGGGTAGAGAGCAGTTTGTTGGGGAGTAATGACAAAAGTTTGGCAAGCCGGTTATATCAGCAATAAAGTAATAATAAAAAGCGGATAAGCAGCAAGCAAAATTACTCCTGCACTCTTGTGAAGATAGCCCTTAAACGATGCCAATACAATTACCAACCCTAGGGATGCTAACATGATAATCAGGGGGAAATGCAACAAACTAGCATCCAAAATCTTTAAGGGACGAACGATCGCAGCAGCCCCTAAAGTCATCGTCACATTGTAGGTAAATGAGCCGACAACACCCGCAACAGCTGCTTCAGTTGCTCCTCGTCGCGCTGTTGACCAAGCCAGAATCACCAGTTCAAAAGCTGTAGCAAAGCCAACGAGGGTAAGCGCCAGTTTTGTTTGATTTGCTTCAATATCACTGATTTGACGTACAGCCTCCACAAGCAGGATAGATCCGACAATCATTGCCGCGAAGCCAGCAAAAACTAACAGTAGGTCTTTCCCTACTCGGTTTTGGATTCCTTGAGCTTGCTCGGTAGCAAATTCCTCTGATGCTTCTGCTAGCTCTGCGGTTTCACCTAAAGCGGGGGGTTTACGTTCAACCCACCAAATTACAGCAACATAGAGAACATACAATCCAATCAAGAAGAAACCTTCGAGACGACTAATTTCTCCATCCCAAATAAAACCGCTAGCCATTACCCCAATCGGTAAACCAAATAACGCATAACGCATGACTCGCTTGTTAAACGGCAACGGAGCTATCCATGCACCAACTCCTAATGCTACCAAACAGATTGCGATATTTGCTCCTACCACATCCCCAAAGGCGATCGCCGGAACATCTCTTAGGGATGCAGCGACTGCTGTCGCTAGCTCTTCGGGTTCTGCTCCTGCTAGCAATAATGCTAAAGCAAATGAACTAATTTGCAATCGGACTGCTGCTGCTCCGAGATGTTCAGCAAAGTTTTCGGCTCCCCAAACAATCAAGACCACACCGATAATAATCACCAGTCCCCAAACTATAATCACAGGTGCCTCCAAGGCAATATGCAACAGATGTTGCATTAAAGCTTGACATATTTTGCGATTGAATACAACACCTGTTACAATCAAACAATGGCAAATCAATCTTGGAATCTACTGATTTACCGTGTCCCCTCTCAACCATCGACCCAGAGAGTATATGTCTGGCGAAAATTGAAAGGTTGGGGTGGTTTGTATTTACAACAGTCAGTCTGTGTATTGCCTCAGCGTGATGGTTTACAGCAACAACTGGAGAAATTAAACACAGAAATTATACAAGGAGGGGGTGAAGCTGATTTGCTGACTGTTACAATTGCAGACGATCAGCAAAATTCCAGCCTGATTGAGCGGTTTCAAGAGCAAGCCAAGGTCGAATACAAAGAATTTTTAGGACGCTGCCAAGATTTTCACAAAGAACTAGAGCATGAACGGCAACAGAAAAATCTGACTTTTGCTGAACTGGATGAAAATGAAGTAGAACTGACGAAATTGCGATCGTGGTTGCCTAAAATTCGGGAGCGTGATTTGTTTAATGCAGTAGAGTATGATTCTGCGATCAATGGGTTAAAACGCTGCGAACAAGACTTTGAGCAATTCACTCAACAAGTTTATGATGCTCAAGATATATAAGTCCGTGACATACTCCCACACTTAGAGCTTAGTGTAAGTATATCCTAAAGTATTATTTCTTGATTAGATGGCGTAAGATTTGGTGAAAAATCTGCCCATCTTTGACAAACAATTTGAAAAGATTGTGGTGGGGTAATGGGTAGATTTGTCAGATAACAAAATGCAACTTGATTTCCGTACTCCAACAACAATACCGCATCTGTTTCTGGGTTATAACTATCCACAGCTTGAAGTATATGACCATTCATAAAATGTCTTTGCATTATTACCGTATCAGGTGCTGCTAACCAAGCATTGAGGAAAGGAGCAAGATTACAACGGGGAACAAAATGAGATGGGAATGTTTCCCCAGAAATACTTAAATGAGGGTAATTAGTACTACAAATTACTGCACCGCGATCGCCATTTAAGTAACCTAACCAAGCATTACAGCCAATGGCGATTAAATTGGTAGCAATAAAGTTTTGTTGCCAATCTTGAGGATTTATTTCTGAGGTCATCCGATCTTAAACTCCTATTACATTACCATCAATTAAGTTCGTGCCACCATGACTGTATTCTTTTCTATCTTTGTTTTATAGATTGGAAGTGGTTTAGTTGCTGGTCCATTTTGAACTTTTCCTTCTGTGGTAAACTCTGAAGCATGACAAGGACATAAAAAGATATTTTCTTCCGCTTCCCAATCCACAGTACATCCTAGGTGAGTACAAATTGGATTTACTGCAATTAAATTTTTACTCTTTGATGTTCCAATCACTAAAACAGCACCTAAAGATGTTTTTTCTTTGAGGATTTGACCATTTTTATCTAATTCTGCTAATGTCCCTATAGATATCCAATTCTCAGTTGTGTTTGGTTTCGTTTTGCGCTTTAACTTAGGTCTTGGTTTCGGTTTTACTGCATAACTTGCAGTTAAAAATAAAGGAGAAAAGCTCAAGAATAAACTAACACTAAATAACGTAAAAAAATGACGACGTTTCATATTGTTAAACAGTAAATATTACAGATAGAATTATCAGTTCCCTGTTCCAAACGAAATATTAAATTAAATGTTGGCACGGGTATTTATTCCTATTTATAGGACTTATGGTATCAGACCGGGAATTAGATTCCCGGTCGGGCTACAATCGAATTAAAAAATACTCAGTAACAAGTAAAATCAAATTTATTGTAAATTATTCCGGTAAACTATTCCGTAAACGACGCAGACAATTAATTGATGCAACGCAATCACAACCAAACATTTTTACAGCAGCATCACTTTCTGCATCTGTGACACTAAGTAATGCACTTTCATTATTTACATCACTTGCATCAATTTCTGCATTACCTTTTTTTAAATGAGATAATTCTTGTGCATTAGCGCAGAAAAACTTGCCAAGCTTTGGATGTTTTATACAAGCTTTTTGACTTTCTGCTGATACAGGTGTTACAGTTGCATCGGGACGTTCTACTGGTTGTACATTCTTAACTGTTTCGTTTGCTACAGCAATTTTTCCCGTCATTAATAATGAACCGAGAGAAATAAATGCCAAAGGTTTACTAGTTAGGTGAGAGAGTATTTTTTGCACTTAGTTATCCTGAATATAGAAATTGTTAACATCGTCAATTTATTGTACCCAGATTGACATGATTAGTCAGGATGAAACTTATCAAATTAATCAGATATAACACTTTATTTTATGTTGATTTTAAATTATTTAATTCTGCACTTTCCTACATTTTTCCTATATTTTAATTTGTGAAATATAACCAGAGAACTCATCCCAATGCTGATGTATTTGTTGATAGCATTCAATCGGTGTCATTACAGAGTTTTGCAGAATATCTACTTCAATTTGAGAACCTTCTTTCGCTAAAATTATCATGTCCTTTTGGGGATTATAACTATCAACAGCTTGCAAAATATTAGTAATTGTTTTCTCCCCCACTATCCACTCATGTAAATAGGCGACAAGTTCTGGTTTAGCTAAAAAATGGGTACTCACAACCTCATCCGCAGTTTGATATTTTCCACCTACATGAAGAAAAGGGAAGCGGGGTAAATCTACTTTTTTGATTTGACAAAAAACAGCCCCCCGTCCTACCTTGGAAAAACCTTTCCAAGCTGTATAACCAATTAATAAAAAATTGGTAAAATTTAATCCTTTTGACAAGTTAATTATTCTCCTTTATTAAATTAACACTTACTTCCTCCCGTAAAACTTTTGCTGCATCCACCATATTTTTAATCGATGGAATTACCTCTTCCCAACGACGAGTTTTTAATCCACAATCGGGATTTACCCAAATTTGTTCAACTGGTAAATTAGCTATTCCTGTACGTAATTGGGAAAGCATTTGTTCAGTAGTGGGAACTGCTGGACTATGAACATCATATACCCCATTTCCTACTTGTTTAGAATACCCTCCATCTGTTAGCTCATAGAGCGTTTCATTATTACTACGACTATTTTCGATTGATAAAACATCCGCATCCAAACGTTCGATATGGGTGATAATATCGCCAAATTCTGAATAACACATATGGGTATGAATTTGTGTTTCTGGTTTGGCAATTCCTGCACTTAGTTTAAATGAATCTATAGCCCAAGATAAATATTCATTCCAACGTTCTTGTTTCAGTGGTAAACCTTCCCGTAATGCCGGTTCATCTATTTGGATAATTTTCGCACCTGCTGCTTCTAAATCTGCAACTTCATCTCGCAAAGCTAATGCAATTTGATAAGCTTGTTCCTGACGAGAAATATCTGTTCTTGTGTAAGACCAATTTATCATTGTCACTGGACCTGTTAACATTCCTTTCACAGGTTTTGTTGTTAAAGATTGAGCATATTTAAACTCTCTGACTGTCATTGCTTGAGTGCGGTTAATATCCCCATAAATAAACGGAGGACGTACATATCTACTACCATAACTTTGCACCCAACCATGTTCGGTAAAAGCATAACCAGAAAGTTGCTGACCGAAAAATTCCACCATATCGGTGCGTTCAAATTCACCGTGAACTAAAACATCGACTCCAGCTTCTTCTTGCATCTTAATACAGTCAGCAATTTGTGCATCAATTGCAGTTTGATATTCAGCTAAAGATATTTCCCCTCGCTTGAATTTGACTCGTAGTTGTCGCACTTCTGGAGTTTGGGGAAAAGAACCAATTGTGGTAGTAGGAAAGGGGGGTAGAGGAAGTTGTTGAGTAATTCTTTCTGAGTAGGGTAAAGCACGTTCAAATTCATCAGTTTTGAGGTTTTTAAGTTTGGTTTGTACCTCTAAATTTGTGGGACTAAAGTTGTAAAATTCTTGCTGTTTTGAGGCAATTAATTGTATCTCCTGAGTAGTATCTACATCAGAAATAGTTTTTGCAAGTAGAACAACTTCTTGTAATTTCTGTTCTGCAAAACTCAACACATTTCGTAAAGGTTCGGGAAGATTTTTTTCTCTTGTTGCGTCGTAGGGGACAAATTGTAAAGATGCAGAAGGTTGAATTGTAAATTGCTGATTTTTGACTATATCTTTGATAACTTCCAGCTTGGGAATTAATTCTTCTGGACGAATTTGCCAAATATTTCTTGCATCAACTATACCTACTCCCAAACGTTTATCTTGGGGAAAGCCATAGGTTTTAATTAACTCGAAATTTCTTCCCCTTGTCAAATCTAAGCTAATCCCATTTACAGGTAATTCTATTACCCAATTATAGGTTTCACCCAAATCATCAAAATAGGTGACTAAATCCAAGGATAATTCTACTTCAGCCAAGGATTTATAAACAGTTTGGTAATGTTCTTTCCAGTTATTGGCATCACTTAAAACCAGTGCTGGTTCATGAATTTGAACTTCTTTAATTCCTAGAGATTTTAACTCTGTTAGCAAATTTATATACAAAGGAATTAACTGGGAAATTGCTTGCTCAATACTAACCTCTAACTTACTCAAACGCAACAAAGTACAAGGTCCAAAAACCATAGGAATTGCTCTTTCACCTAATATTTTTTGAGCGCGAGTCACCCTTTCAATAAAATCACTCCAATCAGCAGCTAAAAAACTCTCAGTAACTTCTGGAACTAAATAATGGTAATTAGTATCAAACCATTTTGTCATCTCCAATGCGGGTATTCCTTCTTTACCCCTAGCCATTGCGAAATAGCGTTCTAATCCAGATAATTGCTGAAATCTTTCGGGAATTAAACCAAATCTAAATGTCCAATCAAGAATGTGGTCGTAGAGTGTAGTATCACCAACTCCTATTTTATCAATATCTGCATCTAACTGGGTTTTCCAGTTAGCTTCTTCGACTTCTTTGACTGTTTGTAATAATGATTCTGAGGTGATTTTACCACTCCAAAAAGCTTCTAGCGCTTTCTTTACTTCCCGATTTTTACCAATCCGAGGATAACCCAATGTTGCTGTTTGAATTGTCATAATATTTCTCTAAATAAATGTGAGTCAAGACAGGAAAAAGTTGAAAATGTTACACCATTTGAGATTGTGGATTTTGAATTAACATGAGTACCTCTATGTGTAAGCTAACTACGACAATAGTCTCTTGTCGAAGCCTTGCTACGCACGTCTACACAGAAGTCGGTTTTTTTGACGATATATATCCGTAACATCAGAAAACACCAATAAAAATCCGATTTCTTACCCCACGAAAAATTCAGCTTTTACCAATGAATAATGTTCTCAAATTCGAGATGAATTTAATTAATTAAACTCAATCAAATGACCTAAAATTTATATCTGTATAGGAAACTTGAGCCGCTAATACAAATAAACTTAACGACAATGAAGGCAAAATAAACTACTAGCCATCAATGCTATCAGCATACAATGAGAATCATTCTCACGTCAAGTTTATTAGAAAAGATAGAGAATGGGAAATCGGAAGTTCAGGTGTAAATATCCTGCTTTGTAAAGTATTGAAATTTGAATATTGCGACAACAAAACAATGTCAGTGATGATATCGACAGAGGATAGTAATAAGTAGTAGTGCAAGAAATCGACACATTCTTAAAACGTCTAATCCTTGTCCGCAGCAAAGAACGTCGCAATTGCAATATCTAGTTAATTTTGCTTAACCATTTGTATAAGGTTATGCTGAATTAAAAAAATCTCAAATTCTAAATTTCTCAAATCCCTAATTATAAATTTCTTGGGGTATTTTTCCGTTCTCAACCGGAACAGAAACTGCGGGAATTCTTCCTATAATACCTTTCTTCAGCGGTTCAGGACGTTCTGACCAAGGCAGGGAACCCTCTGAATGTACGTAGTATTTCTCCGCACAAACGAATACACCCTTGATTTCCTCTGGTGTTAATTCTGGGGAAATATCGCCAAAAAGATAAGTAATTTTACCAGGTGAAGCGAAGGAAACTACACAAGAGCGATTGCAAGCACTCATGCATTCAACTGGCTGAATCGTAAATTCTGTATTTAAACCCCAATTAGGATAATCATTTTGTAAGCGTTTAAGTAGCTTTTCGCCACCACTTTCACCGACACGCTTACCATTTTCCCACTTACTAGCACAAGTGGTGCAAACAAAAATTGTATGAACGCTCATCTATACCTCGTAGATTGTCGCTGGTTTTTTCTATTTATCGGCGGGCATTCTGACTTACTTGATTTTGGATTACTCAACAGGTTTAAAACCTAAAATAAAATCCGAAATTAAGATTACAGCTGCGGGACAGCGCCGGATTTACACCGGACTTTCCCCGTTTCCTCTAGTGGCTGCTCTCTACTAGAACCGAAGTTAGTTCTGATAGTAACACAAATTGGTGTTGTTTGCTTAAAAACCAGCAAAGAGATGATCGAGTTGAATGTTTAGCTTGTCATGCATCCTACCGTGTGCGTTAGAGATTAGGGGGGATTAACTAGAGAATCCGTACCCCATTATTCACAGATAAATTTGGCTGTAGTAGAACAGTACCCTGCTGTTGACAAACCGCAGCCAAAACCAAAACTTCTGATTTAACACCAGCAACCAATTTGGGAGGGAAGTTAACAACCGCGACAATTTGCTGGTGAAGTAGGCTTTCCTTGGTATAGTTTTCGACAATTTGTGCAGAACTGGTTTTGATCCCGAATTCACCGAAGTCTATTTTCAAGATATATGCAGGTTTTTTGGCTTTGATATTTTCTTGAACTTCGATAATTGTGCCAACTCTGATATCAACTTTTAAAAAAGTCTCAAAATCAAGCTGATACTCGTGCTGAGAAGAATTTTGCTCCATGAGGTGATGGTTTTCTGTAGATATTTACAGATTTGAGTTAATTTTGCATCATAATAATTATCATACCCAGATTTACAGTTAAAGTTATGAATCGATTATTTAGCGATCGCACTTCTGTAGAGCAAGTCGAGGAAGGTTTCCAGCTTGCTCCTAAATTTGATCATAATGGTTTAATCCCGGTGGTGACGACCGATGTAAAGACTGGTGAGGTGCTAATGCACGCTTATTTGAATGAGGAAGCGTTAATTAAAACCATCGAAACAGGGGAAGCTCATTATTATAGTCGTAGTCGTCAGCAGTTGTGGCATAAAGGTGGTACAAGCGGATTGGTGCAAAAAGTCCAGCAATTATTAATCGATGATGATCAAGATTGTGTGTGGATGCGAGTGGAGGTTGCGGGTTCGGGTGCGAGTTGTCACGTAGGTTATCGTTCGTGTTTTTATCGCAGTATTCCCGTGGGAGAAAATGCGGTTTTATCGGAGGAAGGTGTACATTTGCAGTTTACGGAAACGGAAAAAACCTTTGATCCGCAGTTTGTGTATGGGGATGCACCTAATCCGACGCAACTTTGAGGAAGTTAATTTGTGTAACTATAATGCGATCGCGTAGCATTGTTCCCCAAAGCATACGATAACCTAAAGTGAACACTCCTTTAACGTGCCAGATATAATAAACTGTATTAGTAGCACATCATTGGTGCGGGAACTGAAATTCATATTGGGGTAGAATTTTGGTTATATCTATTATTTTGTAAGCAATACTAACGATCGCGAGCAAGGAGCCATCCCATGTATACTAAGAATTCCCTGAAGGCAGAACTGAATGCTAAAGGTTGGAGATTAACTCCACAACGTCAGTTAATTTTGCAATTGTTTCAAAATCTACCAAAGGGAAGACATTTGAGTGCAGAAGAACTATTTGAGTTGTTGGAAAAGCGTTCAGAAGGGATTAGTTTATCGACGATTTATCGGACTTTAAAGTTAATGACGCGAATGGGGATTTTACGTGAATTGGAGTTAGCAGAAGTACATAAGCACTATGAATTAAATACCGCTGCTCCTAACCACCACCACCATATTGTTTGCACTCAATGCAATATGACAATTGAATTTGAGAACAATATGATTACCAAACAAGCAATCAAACAAGTTGAAAAATCTGGTTTGGAATTGATTGATTGTCAGTTAACAATTTATGCAATTTGTCCGGAGGCAATACGCAAAGGTTTCCCCGCAGTCATGTCTAACAATTGGGTTTGTTCTCGTGCAATAAATGCAGTAAATAAGTTAGAAAAAGATGAGGAGTAAATTTATCACTATATTTCGCTAAAAAAGCAATAAGACGCTCTGAAACAGCAACAATTTTTTTTGTCTAATTAAACACCAATCAGGTAATCGTATTTTATCTATATAGATATTATTTGAAATCATAATCTGTGGAATAATAAATAAGTAGACATTTTTTTTAATTAATATCTTCTTATGAATCTCTTCAAACGCAGCATTTCAGTGTTGTTTTTTGCAGCTACAGTTATCTCTGGTGCTGTTATGGTATCCAAGACATCTGTTGCAGACTCCAACGAAAAAATTACAACTCACACAAATCAAAAAGTAGCATTTGTCAATAGAACAATTACTGAAAGTGAAGTGTTAGCTGCTCAAAAAGCTTGGGGAGATGCATTGGTAGCTATTTCTACAACCCATGATACAAAAGGTAAAGCAGCAGCTAAAGCCTTAGCTGGAAAAGTAATTGACGAAGCCTACGCATATCAATTTGGTCCAGTGCTTTTCAAGCCAACACTCACCGTTGCTCCGCAGACATTCCGCACTACCCGTGCAGGAGCTTTAGCATACTTTGTGGGTGGCGATACTAATTTCCCTACAGATAAAGGTTTTGCGTTGAACAGTTGGCGCAAAGTAGAGATTCAAAATGCAGCAATTTTAATTACTGGTAACACGGCTACTACCATGGGAAATGTGATGGTAACTGACAAACAGGGTAAAACTACCACAGTAGACAAAACTTGGCAGTTTCTCAAGGATGATAACGGTAAGTTGCGTATTGTTCTACACCATTCCTCATTACCTTATACAGTAAACAGTAAATAGTAAACAGTTATCAGTTATCAGTTATCAGTTATCAGACATTTTGTAGAAGTCGGGTTTTTACAATCAATATTGGTAATACCAGTAAACAGTCATAAAAACCCGACTTCTTAGCCGACCTTTTTCATTAATATATTGCGTAACTCCGGCGTTGGCTTCACTTGTCTGTGTATCTCTAAAATAATTAAACCCGTGGTGGTAAATAAGCAATCGGATTGACTCCGATATTCTTACCAGGAGGATGAATTTCAAAATGCAAATGGGGACCTGTACTAAAACCAGTGTTACCCATATGGGCAATCATTTGACCCTGCTTTACTTCTTGACCAAGTTTGACAAAGTGTCTGTGGTTGTGGGCATAACGAGTCAAACTACCGTCAGGATGACTAATATCAATTATTTTCCCATAACCTCTTTTTGTGCCTTCAAATTTGACAACACCATCCGCTGCTGCAAGTATTGGTGTACCAATTTTATTGGCAATATCAATCCCCCTATGCATTCTCCCCCAACGCGGACCATAACCTGAAGTTAACACTCCCTTGGTAGGCCAGATGTATGCTGTATTGGTACTACCTGGAGCTATTGGTGGAGCGGTATTTTCGTCAATCGGTCTGGGAAGATAGCGATCGATGGCTGCTAATGGTGGTAAACTAGGCAAATTTGGTGTAACGACCGGAATCGAGTTCGTTATTCGGTTATTTTGAGCAGGAGATGTTATTACCTGCACCTGATAGGGTGCCATTGGAGCGGGAACTGGAATTACTATTGGAGCAGGATTTTGGTTGTATTTGGGTGTTGTATTTGGGTACAAATACGGAATATTATTAGAATCAATGCTAACTGGAGCGGTTTGTTGGTAACGAGATTGTTGAGCGCGGTATTGCTGAGGAAAGGATGCAGTGTTTTGTACTTTAACCTTTTGTCGGAGATGTCTATTGGCAATTCGCTCTTTTCTGCTGTGAGTAAAATCTTCGGAAGTACCATCATCCACAGCATTTGTTTCTACTGGTTCCACTCCAATGGCTTGCTTAGTTTGTCCAAAAAGTAAAATACTTGCAGTTCCTACGGAGATTGCGAAACCAAGTTTTAAGGCTGTTCTGTGGAATTTGCGGTAGTTTTTCTCACTCAGGATGTTTGAATTTTTTACATCCTGAGTAGAACTACTATTTGGTAAATTGGGTTGCAAGGATTACCTCCAAGTTGGGTTGTGTGAGGAAACAATAATTTATATAGTATTTACGACTCAATAATAATGATTATCATTCTCATGGTCAAGTCTATCAAAGATACAAATCATCTTTGTGAGGGCTGGTAATGGCTGATTTGGACTAGTGGTCTGTCACAGCAACTTTGATGGGTGAGGGTAGGGAGCAGGGAGGAGGGGGAAAAGAGAATTTTAGATATTTCCGATTACCCCTCATAATTAATTATGAGGTGTAACTCCCGGTTCGTAGTAGCGCTTGGGCGCTTCATCCACCAGGAATCCCGAAGAGTTAAAATACCTCTTCGTAGGTTGGGTTAAGCGTGTGCGTAAGCGCAGATTCGCGAAGCGTGTCCGTAAGGACAAAGCGCAACCCAACGCGGGTGTTGGGCTGAACTACGTTTTGCTTCGCAACGCTTGCGCGAACAGCCCAACCTACAATATTACTAAGTAGGTAAGTACAAATAAATAGATAGGCAACAAAATCTAAACCCCTCTCAAAGACTTATTTCTACTCCCTACTCGTAACGATAAGTTTTTCTATCCACCTACTTAAAACCAAGAAAATAATCAACAAAAAAGAACAAGCGGTGAAGATGGAATGTAACAACATCCCACACAACACCGCTTTTTTCATTTTCTTACATTACTTTCTTACAGTACAATATAGCATTGATAATCATTCTCTAGAGTATTTATTTCTAAAAAGTAAAGGTAGTTCTAAGAGTACCAATTACCGCATCATTATTGCTACTGTTGTTACCGGGTGCTGTTACCCAAATAACTCCTGGAGTAATGCTGATATTGTCATTGACTCTGTACTGATAAAATCCTTCGATATGATAAGAGGTATCTTCGGCTTTATCTAAACCATCAATGCTTGAACTAGTAACTTTAGGGTTCATCCCAAAAATCACGCCAGCCAAATTACCTTTTTTACCCAAATCCGGTAATCCCAAAGTAACAGCCCAATTCCAAATCTCTGCATCACCACTTGAAGTCAAGCTACGGGTATTTGTATAACCTCCCCAGCCTCCAAGTACAAAGTTATCGCTTAAACCTAGTGTTGCTTGAACACCGTAAGAATCGCTCTTATAAGCTGTCTCTAGTTCTACACCTTGAGCATCTATACCTTGATTATAAGCATTGATGTAGGTTAGACCAAGTTTAAAACGCTTGCTCGGTTCAAAGGTAAGTTGCGCTAAAGCACCGTAGGGACCATTAAATATACCATTTTTCGGGCTGGGGTCATTGTTGCTACTAGCTAAATAACTCAAACTCAATGATAAACTATCCCCAAAGGCTTGGGTAATTCCCAATCCAGAACCATCCATTTGATAATAAATGGGGTTACGAGTCCCAAACTTAGACAAAGCACCTTCGGCACCATCACCATCGAATTGGTTGACTGTATCTACCACGTCATCCGCTGCACCGGCATTGGCGATCGCAATTACGTTGGTTGATTTAGTGAGAGGAAAACTATACCATAATGCGTCTAAATAAGCATTAGTATCTTCATCACCAGCAAAAGCTAAAGGAACTTCGGTATCGGGAATATTATTAGCTTGAATACGAGTATAGAGAGTATCTTTACCAGAAAAACTGGTAACAAAATTAATCCGCGCTCTTGTACCCAAAGTCGTGTTGTTGTCTGTTGAATTACCTTCAAAAGCATCAGTTACGGCTATAACTACTTCTCCCTCTAATTTGGAAGTTGTAGAAAATTGATTGGCTTCTAATTGAGCGGTTTTCGCTTCGACTGCATCTACTCTACCGCGTAATGTCGCCAATTCAGGAGCAAATTCTGATTGCAATCTTTTAATGGTTTCTAAATCTTGATTGCTGGTATTGCTGGTTGCGACTGCGATTAGTTCGTTAACTCGATCCAAACAAGCGTTCAAACCGGCAGCAAATTCATACCTAGTTAATGCTCGATTACCGCGAAAAGTACCGTTAGGATATCCAGCGATACAACCGTAACGTTCTACTAAAGATTGTAATGCTTGAAATGCCCAATCTGTAGGTTGTACGTCAGAAAATTGAGATACAGAAGTAACTTGTCCTAATGTTTCTTCTGGAATTTCAGTTTCTGCAATAGCAGTGTTGTTAATGAATAACGATGTTGCAAAAACGACGGGACTAACTAGTAGAAACTTCCACAAGTTTTTCTTCATGATGCTTAATTCTCTCCTCACACGTAAATTTAGAAAAATCAAAAATACAGATATGTAGATTGTACAGAAGATGCTTAGGCACCTTTTTTTAATCCCTGATATTAACCGACCACTGATTACAAATAAACTAAATATCGGAAAACAAAACGCAAACCGAATACACCCTAAATCAAAAAATAAATAACCGGATTTCTACACATTCATTAAACATCTAGTAAATATTGAGTAAAGTAATTTTACTCACAATGTAACTTTTATGTGTTATAAATTACTAACGAATCCGGTTTTTCTGGCATAGAAAGCATGATAAAAAAGTTACTCATACCATAACCAGGAGTTAATCAGACTTATTATTAACTACTTAGCTTCCACTGTCAATTATTATTTCTGGAAAGCGGTATATTGACCTCCCAAACCTTCCACAATCGCTTTAGTATTAGCAATTAGCTTTTTCTGATAAGTATCGGCATCTGTTCCCGGTTCACCTAAACCATCAGCATATAGTTTATAGGGAGAAACTTTCACATTCGCTTCTTGAGCAACTCTTTGAATCAGTTTAGGACTATGAGTACTTTCAGCAAAAATTGTCGGTACGTTTTCCTGTTTAATTTGTTTGACTAATTCAGCTATTCTGGCTGCTGTTGGTTCTGCTTCAGTACTCAAACCTTGAATAGCACCTTCGTACTCAATATTATATGCCTGAGTATAATAAGCTAAAGCATCGTGGGTGGTAACTAATTTACGTTGATTTGCAGGTATTGTAGCTATATTTTTTTGAATCCAGCTATCGATTTGTTTGATTTCTCCGGTCACTTTTTCCGCATTAGTTGCATATAATTGAGCATTATTCGGAGCAACTTTTTCTAAATTACTACGAATCGCTTCTACCATTTGAACGCCATTTTGAGGATTATGCCATACATGGGGGTCTGGTGCTTTTTCTTCAGAATGTTTTTCTTCTCCCTCATGTTCTTTGTGGTCATGATCATGGTCGTGTGCTTCCCCAATAATCGGCTTGGGTACCGCAACTTCATGAACCGCTACTTTCGGGGCTGTATTACTACTTGCTTGAACTAATTTAATAATACTCGGTTCAAAATCATAACCTGCGTACAAAACTAACTTAGCCTGTTCAATTGCTTTACGGTCATCAGGTGTGGGCTGATATGTATGGGGATCTTGACCTGCATCTACCAAACACTTCAAATCAACTGTTTCAGCAGCTACTTGTTTGGTTAAGTCGCAAAGTACGCTCGTAGTGGCTACAACCAGGGGACGTTCTCCGCTCGTAGTACTGCTGGTATTCACGGCAGAATCATTTTCTGTACCAGAGTTGGACTTAACTTGCTCGTTTCCACCACAGCTAATTATACCGATAGCTAAAGTTAATGCCGCAATTGCGTTAACAGGTAATTTTCTAAACATAACTTTTGACAATAGTACAATAAAATGATAATCGTTATCATACAACAGCGATCGCACTATGTGAAGTAAGTTTATAACATCGAACAATTATCATTATCATACAGGAAAAATGACTATTCTCTGATGTTATAATGATAACGATTATCATTGTAAAAATGTATGGAAAGTAATCCACCGCACCTTTTGAGAAAAATCGACTTAGCGATTATTGGTGCTGGACCTCATGCTCTGACTTTAGTTGCTCATCTGCTACAAAAACGGCAAAAAATCCATTCCAAAATTGCGGTATTTGACCCTAGTGGGAGATGGATGAACCAGTGGGAGCATCAATTTGCTGCATTAGAAATAGCGCATTTACGTTCTCCAGCGGTTCACCATCCAGATCCGAATCCTTTTGCACTACGTAAATTTGCGGAGTCTCGTGGAAATGAATTTTACCCTCCCTACGATTTACCGGGGACTCGGTTATTTAACGATTTTTGTCAGGATGTAATTCACCGTTGCGATTTAGAGAATATAGTTATAGGAGAAAAAGTAACTCGAATTCAACCATTATGTAATCCTTTGCTGTCAAGATTCCGTTTATGGTTGGGTTCGGGGAAGTCAGTCTTAGCACGTCGGGTGGTGTTAGCAACTGGTAGCAGTCAATTACAAATACCAGATTGGGTAAATCAGATAAATACAAAATATCCAGAAGATAAGTTAATTCATTCTCATCTAATAGATTTACGTCAATTATATTTAGCTGGTGAAAGAGTATTGATTATTGGTGGAGGATTAACCAGCGGACATTTAGCAGTGGGTGCGATATCTCGCGGTGCAGAAGTGCAGATATCGATACGACGACAATTGCAGGAAAAGGTATTTGATGCAGATGCTGGTTGGTTAGGACCAAAATATCTCAAAGGATTTTTTGCGGAATCAAATTTTGAACAACGTTTTCAAATGATTCAACAAGCACGTAACGGTGGTTCAATGACACCTGCAATGGGAATCAAGCTGCGACAACAAGTCCGTCATGGTAAGCTGAAAATCCATGAGAATACTCAAGTTGTTAATGCTGAATGGACGGATAATCATTGGTTGGTAAAATTTACTGATGGAAGCGAATATGAATGCGATCGCATTTGGTTATCTACCGGAACCCGTTTCGATGTCAATTGCGAACCTTTATTAGAAGAAGTTAGCAAGTCATATCCAATTCCTGTGGTGAACGGTTTACCAGTTTTAGATGGTAACTTACAGTGGAAAGGTTGCTCATTATTTATTATGGGTGGTTTAGCAGCTTTACAAGTAGGACCAACAGCCCGAAATTTATCGGGTGCAAGAATGGCTAGTGAGAAAATGCTTAAAGCAATTATTAAATCTCATGTTGTTCAAAGTCAAGCGAAGTCAGCGTAAGCAGTGGACAGTTGACAGTTGACAGTTGACAGTGGACAGTGGACAGTTGACAGTGGACAGTGGACAGTGGACAGTGGACAGTTGACAGTTGACAGTTGACAGTGGACAGTGGACAGTGGACAGTGGACAGTTGATAGTTGATGCTTTATAACTGATAACTGATAACTGATAACTGATAACTGATAAGCTAAAAAGCGTTTAATTTGTATATCAAATTTTATTAAAGTCTTGTAGTGCGGGCATCCTGCCCGCTAGAAAAATATAAATTAAATGCGTAACAACTTAACTGTTAACTGATAACTGATAACTGGAATTTGAGAATTTGCAGTCGTGAGCCACTGGCTATATTTTCTATGAGAAATCTCATGGACTTTATTTAATTTCGTATCTCGTAATAATTGTTACTCCTTTTCTTCCTTGAGAACTGGGTTTGAGTTTCCATTTACGGGCTAAATTTAAATGGTAATTATCTAATCTACTGTTTCCGCTACCACTAATTAACTGTACGTTAGTCACATTACCTTGAGCATCAGTATCTACAGATACCGTTATTTTACCTTCTATTTCATTTGCTTTTGCCCAAGATGGATAGCTTGTGTTACATTGCCGACAGGCAGCACGTCCGTCGCCATCACCAAATGAATCAGCCGTACCTTTACCTAATCCATTTCCATTTTTAGTATCATTAGTCGTGGGTGCAGTCGCAACTTGATTACCTCCAGTAATAGGTCGTTCTCTTCTAGGAGCATTATTGCTACTTTCACCAACATTAGAATTACTATTATTAGAAGAATCAGGTAATGTTGGTGCTGTATCCCGGTTTTTTCTAATTCCGGAAAGAGTATCTCTTAACTTTTGATTGTCTTGTTGACTTGACTGTGTTGGTGGTTCGATGGGAGGTTCAACTGGAGCCGGAATTTCTCGTTGTGTTGTTCTAGAATCTCGTTGTTGTGCCAGCAGACGTTTTAAATCTTCTGAAGCTTGACTTGACTGTGTTGGTGGTTCGATGGGAGGTTCAACTGGAGCCGGAATTTCTCGTTGTGTTGTTCTAGAATCTCGTTGTTGTGCCAGCAGACGTTTTAAATCTTCTGAAGCTTGACTTGACTGTGTTGGTGGTGGTTCGATGGGAGGTTCAACCGGAGCCGGAAGTTCTCGTTGTGTTGTTCTAGAATCTCGTTGTTGTGCCAGCAGACGTTTTAAATCTTCTGAAGCTTGACTTGACTGTGTTGGTGGTGGTTCGATGGGAGGTTCAACTGGAGCCGGAAGTTCTCGTGCTGTTCTAGAATCTCGTTCTTCTGCAAGCTCACGCAAACGTCTTAAATCTTCCGAAGTTTTCGGTTGCGGTATTGGCGGTTCAAGAGGAGTAACGACTGTTGTTCTAGAATCTCGTTCTTGTGCAAGTAAACGTCTTAAATCTTCTGAAGCTTGACTGGGTTGTGCTGGTGGTTCTATGGGAGGTTCAATCGGAGCAGGAACTTCTCGTGCTGTTCTAGAATCTCGTTCTTGTGCAAGTAAACGTCTTAAATCTTCTGAAGCTTGACTGGGTTGTGCTGGTGGTTCTATGGGAGGTTCAATCGGAGCAGGAACTTCTGGTGGTGTGGGAATATTATTTTCAGGAATGGGTTCTGGTTTTGGTTCTGGAATAACCGGCTGTTGTCTGGCTACAACAGGAGGAGTAAATGGTTCTTGGAATGGTTTAAAAGGGATTGGTTGTGGTTTGGGAAGGGGTTTTGCTACGAATGGTGCTTCAGTCTGAAATCTCGGTTGTGTCGGTATAGGTTCAGGTAAAGAGCTTGGACTTCCACCGCTAATTTGAGAGTCGCGGTTAGGAATTTCTAAATCCGGCTCTATTTTAGTTCTATCGGGAACAGGAGGCTTTATTTCTGGTTTTGGCTCGATTTTTTTCGGTTCTGGTTTTGGTTTTGGTTTTACTTCTTGTTTCGGTTCAATTTCTTCTATAGGAGTATCCAGAAGAGTTATTTCAACTGGTTCCTCCTCGACTTGGGGAATTCTCTTTAACAGCCTGCCAATACCCGAAGCTAACAACACAATATGAAATAGTAGCGAGCCGACTAAACTACACGCTAAAAAAATTCGTAGAGCTTTTAATTCTCTCTCTCGCTGTTGTAGCACTGTATTTGCAAAGCTCATGGTTAAAATCTATTAATTAATTGATATTTTTTTGCATTAACTTAGGATTTTAGAAGAATTAATTATAAAAGTCAATTAATTTGTCAATTATTATTTAATAACTGTTGCAATTATCGAATTAAATATACCTTTAAGTTAAAGTTCAAATTACATTGTCATCGCAAATACGATTGTTAGGGGAAAAACGGTCAAAGTATTGATATTTAATTTTTTTGAATATCTGTAACATTGAGAATTGTCTTTATATAGCACCTTCTTTGATAAAGTAAAAATACCTTGAGATTAAATTATTTGTTGATTTTTAATACTTAAAATAGATTGACATTTATTGTCATCTGTTATAAGTTGATTTGATAAGTTCTGTCATCTGCGCCTTTTGACGGTAGTAGTGACTTTTATTAATGCACTTGAGAGCTATACATGGGAATACAGAATCTATTCTCGGCAGGTGGTGTTGTCATGATACCGTTGCTGGGTTTTTCAATATTGGCATTGGCGCTGATTGTGGAAAGAATAAGGTTTTGGCTGAAAATAAATAATCGTCAAACTAAAGTAGTACGAGATGTCTTAAATCTCTATCGTCGGAATAATGTCGTGGGTGCAATTGATGGATTGAGAAAGAACGCAGATTTACCTATCGCTCGGATGTTTCTGACTGCTTTAGAGTTAGAAGAACCTACTCCGGAAGAATTTCGTTTAGCATTGGAAAGTGAAGCACAAGCCGAGATTCCTTTACTTAAACGCTTTCAAAATATATTTGATACTATAATCTCTCTGGCACCATTATTAGGTCTTCTTGGTACAGTATTAGGACTAATTGGTTCCTTTGCTTCTTTAAATCTGGGTGATGTGGGTGGTTCTCAAACAGCGAATGTAGTTGGTGGTATTAGTGAAGCACTGGTTTCCACGGCTGCGGGATTAATTGTGGCAATTTTCACGCTTTTATTTGCCAATACCTTTCGAGCAATGTATCAAAGACAAATGGCATTGATTCAAGAATACGGTGGAGAGTTAGAATTGCTTTACCGTCGTCGTTACGAAAGAGGAATAAAAGATTATGCGTCTACCTGATGAACCTGATGTACCAGCGCAAATTAATATCGTCCCAATGATAGATGTAATATTTGCGATTTTGACGTTTTTTGTGATGTCAACATTGTTTTTAACTCGTCAAGAAGGATTACCAGTAAATTTACCCCAAGCATCCACTGCAAAACAAGCCGCTGAACCAGCAAGAGTGACTTTGACAGTAGACAAAACTGGAAATTTATTTTTGAACAAGCAGCCGATTACTTTGGAAGCATTAGAAGCGGGGGTGAAAGAAAAAGTCAAACCGGAACAGCCTTTGATGGTAGTGTTGAATGCTGATGAAGGGGTGAATCACGGCAAAATTGTTGAGGTGATGGATAAAGTCCGACGGGTGAAGGGTGCATCGTTAGCGATCGCCACTCGTCGAGATTAATTGAATCAACCGTATTATATCGGTTTTATTGTGATCAAAATATGCATCTATTCAATTAAATTTCCAATTTATAGAGGCGTAGCAATGCTACGTCTTTAAAAAGAAAGATAAATAAATTTTCGCAAAAAATCATATGTAGGGCTTGCTATTGGGACTTGAAAAGCCTTGTATTTTAAGACTTAAATGTGATTTTTACTCTAAAAAAGTGCAAGATATTTGGGGTATAAGCCTTCAAGACTTTGGACTTATAATTGATGCTCGTTCAAAAATCAGAAAAAAATAGGGGTGAAACTCTTGCCTCTTGCCTTTTACCTCTTGCCTCTTGCCTCTTGCCTTTTACCTTTTACCTCTTGCCTCTTGCCTCTTGCCTTTTACCTATCCCCACTAGAAGACTTTTTCAGCAAACCCTATGTATATATTATCCAACCGAAAACCTGTAATAGGTTTAATTATAGGATGTTTGGTGCTTAGTATCTGTGTTGTTTTCAGCGTCACTTTGGGTGCGGCAAAAATTCCTCTTGACACCATTTATCAATCATTTCTGTCTTTCGATGCTTCCAGAGAACATTTAATTATTCATACTGTGAGATTACCGCGATCGCTATTAGCAATCTTAGTCGGTGGATCAATATCGGTTGCAGGTGCCTTGATGCAAGGTGTGACACGCAATCCCCTAGCCGATCCAGGAATTTTGGGAGTAAGTTCCGGTGCAGCTTTTTCTGTAGTGATGGCAATTTTCTTGTTTGGTGCATCTTCTCCGAGTATCTACATTTGGTATGCGTTTTTGGGTGCGGGTGTGGCTGCTTTTAGCGTTTATTTTCTGGCTTCTTTAGCACGGGGTGGAGCGACACCCTTGAATCTTACCATTGCTGGGGCAGCAATTAGCAGTTTACTTGCTTCATTAACTTCAGGAGTATTAATCGTTAGTCAACGCACTTTAGAAGAAATTCGTTTTTGGTTAGCTGGTTCTTTAGCAGGTACAGATACAAGTGTTATTCTCCAAGTTTTACCTTATATTTGTATCGGCATGATATTGGCTTTAGTAATCTCCCCCCAAGTGACGATTTTGAGTTTAGGGGAAGATATTGCTTCAGGTTTAGGACAAAAAACTGTAGGTGTAAAAATTGCGGCGGTTATCTGCGTTTTATTGTTAGATGGTAGTGCGGTTGCGGTAGCAGGTGCAATCGGATTTATTGGTTTGGTGATTCCCCATATTGTCCGATTTATCGTCGGAGTCGATTACCGTTGGATTATTCCCTATAGTGCATTATTTGGAGCCATATTACTGTTAGTTGCCGATATTTTTGCTAGATTGATCATTCAACCGCAAGAGATTCCTGTGGGGATTATGACAGCTTTAATCGGTGCGCCATTTTTTGTTTATTTAGCTAAAACTAAGGTGAAGAAATGAAACTTGTTGACTAGCCAACAGCAAATCCATCAAACTGTCGCATAAATGGTGAATGATATGCTAGTACAATATCCTCTCTAGCAACTCCTAACTTGACAAGTTCATCCGCAAATCCAATCTCAGTTCCATCATGCTGTATCCAAATTTTGCCATCTTTTAGATCAATATGCACCGAACAGCCATAAATCCGTCGTTCGCCTTTCCATCCGGTACTCACGACTTGATAGTGATCTCGTTCTAAATCAAAAACAGGCATCACTTCAATTTCACCTTCGGAGAATTTATAGCTAGCATATTGCTCTAAAACTTGTTTTACTAAAAGTCGATATTTTTCTAGTTTTTTCATTCGACAATAACCTCCTTTTTCGGATCAAAAATTAAAAGTTTCAACTGATACTTAGATACCATTTTTTGCACAAATCGCTTTTCAAAAAAGTTTTTGTAAGCTTGGTTGGGAACAGCTAAATAAGTGGGTAAGCAGAATTAATTGTATATTTACTACTGAGTTATATCGCTCTTCCCTCTTCCCTTCTCCCTCTTCCCTGTCAAACTAAAATGTTAAATTAATTTTGCACGGGTACTTACAAAGTTCGCTCTGGTTGATCGAGTTCTAAAGCTTCTTGATAGTTGAGAAATTGCCCTAATGCTGTATGAAATGTTGAAATGGCTGATGCTTGTAAGAAGGTTTTAATCTCTACCGCTATTTTATCTCCTGACCTTTCGGCTGCCAGCAATTGCTCTGCTCCCAAATCAATTAGCAGTTCAACTTCCTCAACTTGAATACGTAACGGGTCATCTGTAATTGTCCAACCATCTTTTTCGAGCGCTCGTCTAACTGCATCGTGAAATGCATCTCTTACAGACATTATTGTTTAATACTAAGTTGATATGACTTAATTTTATCACCCAAACACTGCCTGGGATTTGCTAATTACGGGTGGATTCTGGATATTCCGCATCATGATCGGGTACAATCCTCTCAACATGGAGCAACTGAGGAATATAAAATCCAACCAAACCAACCAACAACATACACACAGCACATATCACATACAACATCGCAATTCCTGCACCTGCACTCTTACCAAACATTCCTCCAAAAATCCCCACCAGACTACCACCTTGATTGAAAGCGGGAGCAAATACCCTATCAGCTAAAGGTCCTGCCACTAAATAGGCTACAGCAGAAGCTATCTGTAAAACAAGCGATCGCGCTGCAAAAACCCTACCCTGCACATTCGGCGCAACCTTTGCTAACCAAATTGCATTATCGGAACTACCACTCAAAGGAAAATTCAAAGAAGAACAAAATTGAGCGGGTATCCAAACCCAAGGTGTTGTACCTAAACCAAATATAATTTTACTTAATCCTGCTCCCATCATTCCTAATAAAACACCTTTAATTTTGCGTTGAAATCCTCCCCAAGTGCTAACAATTATTGCCCCCATGACACCACCCAAACCAGCAGCAGCAGATAAACTACCCAAAACCACAGTATTATTTCCTGTTCTGGATAAAATCATCGGTACATATAAAGAATCACCAATATCATGGGGTAGCCAAAATAATATATTCACTACCAATAATGCTAGTAAACTTCTTCGTGCCAGAATATATTGCAATCCAAATATTAATTGTTGCCAAATATTTTCTGTGTTTGTATTTTCCCGTTCTGTATTTGATATTTGAGGAATTTTAACTAATAAAATACTAGCAATTGCCAATAGAAAAGTAATCATATCAATACCCGCAATACCCGTTAAGCCAATGATTTTATAAAGGTATCCAGCGAGGGGTGCTGCAAGAATATTAGAACCATAACTGGAGATAAAATCCATGCTACTAACACGGGTGTAATGTTGTTTGGGAACGAGCAATGAAATGGATGCAGAATAAGCGAGATATTGCAATTGATTGAATGTACCATTAATCGCAGCAATCACATAAAGATGCCAAATTTGCAGTTGATGATTTTGATAAAGAAATAATAGTACAATTGTTGTTAATACTGCCACAGTATCACCAAGCATCATTAAGAATTTGCGATTAAATTTATCGACAATTACACCACTAATGGGAGTAATAATCATGCTGGGAAGTAAACCGAAGAAACCTACTAAAGTTAAACTAGTTGCTTTTTGTGTAATTTCCCATGCCCAGATTTCGATAGCAAAACTGGTTATGCTGCTACCGATTGTGGAGATGAATTGACCTAGCCAAATGATAATGAAAATTCGTAAATTAGTCGGTTTTTGTGACATTCAATTATAATTTTTTTCAATTTCAACTATTTGTTGTTTGTTCATAAAATTTGATTAAATAAAATTGTGAATTTAGGGTGTGTGAGTAAAGCGCAGTATTCAAATTTTAATCAATGATTGTATATTATTTAGTTTTATTTCCTAACAAATATGTTTCAATATCATCTAAAATGGCATTTGCCGATAAAATATTTCCAAATATCCAATAACCAGAATTAACTATATATACCTGATTTTGTTTAACTACATCCAGGGTTTGCCATAAGGGGTTTTTTTGAAATTGTCGGAAGTTATCTTCAGCATCTCTATCTAATGCTACAAACAAAATATCTGCATCTAGTAAGTCTACAGTTTCTAAACTCACGGATACATAAGGATAATCTGGGCTAGTTACAATACGATTTTGTTTTTCTGGCATTGATAGACCAATTTCTGTCAGAATACTCATCGGGAAAGAAAATTTATTCCGATATTCGGGTGTGTAATTAGCATAAAATCGACTCACAGAAATTGTTTTTAAACTTTGATTTTCAGATATGAGCGTGTGTAATGTTTGTATTCTTTGCTGATATTGAAGGAGTATTTTTTGTGCTTCGTCAACTTTTCCAATTGCTTCAGCAATAGTTAATAAAGTCTCTTTCCAGCCAGCTTGCTTGTAATCAATCGTGAAGGTTGGAGCTATTTGAGAAAGCAGTTTATATTCTCCTGGACTCAAATAAAAACTGAGGATAAAATCTGGGTTTAATTTGACTATTTTTTCTAAATTTGGCTGACTGGTTTTTCCTAAAAATTCTATTCCTTGAGCTTTGTCTCCGAGCTTGGGTATTTTACTACCCGCTAAATAAGCTTCTGTTGCAGCAATAGGTTTTAAGTCGAGTGCTAAGAATATTTCCATCATCGTATCATCTAAAACAATGACACGCTGGGGGTGAATAGGAATACAAGCTTTTCCTAAATCATGCTTGATAACTCTACAATTGGATGTGACTGAATGAGATTGGAAATGTTGATTTTTAGGTAGTAAGTATTGATGACAGCCTGTAATGAAAATCAAGGTGAAGAAAAGAAATAATAATCGTTTAATTGGCTTCATAATTGGTAATTAATAACCTTTATATTCCTATATAAAAAAGATAAATGGCGGTTGTAACCGCCATCTAAATTACCAACTCCAACGATAATTTAAAGTAAAAGTTCGACCTCTAGAAGCAATAGCATAGGAATCGTCATAACCAGAGTTCATTTGGTTAGCGACATTTAAGTATTGATTATTTAGTAAATTTCTAACACCCAAACTCAACGTCCCATCACCTAGTTTGAGACTGCTGATTAAATCCATAACAAAATAACTGTCTATTCCTGTTGGATCGACTCCTGCATTGAAAGCCCTGTCTCTACTACCAATATACGTTGCTTGTAGTCGATTATTCCATCCTGCTAAGGTTTCATTTTCTAAATATGCTGTTAGCTTCAACGGTGAAACTTCATAACCTGTAATAGCAATAAATTCCCCTGTATCTGAATCTTTTCTTTCTCCTTCACTCCAAGTTAAAGTACTTCCCAATTTCCATTTATCATTGGGTTGCCAATCTAATGCTAATTCAATTCCATAATTGCGTTGGGGAGAGCGGATAATTCTAAAATCGCTGCCAAAATCTTCAAATTGTACCGTGGTTCCCAAACTCGAATAACTATAAAAACCAGCCAAGGAAGCTTGGAAATTATTCCACTGTCCCCGAATTCCCAATTCGTAACTATCAACTTTTTGCGGTGCTGATAATTCCACATCTTCAGCAAAATTAAAACCTTCCTGGGGACGTTGTACTACACGGGAAATGTTAGGAAGAGAAAATCCTTGAGCAAAATTAGCAAATAAACTAATCTCTGGAGTCGCTTTATAAACTACACCCGCATTAAATACCACATCATCTAAAGTTTTTTCTCCTCCTTCATAGGATAGTGCAGTTTGTCCATCCACCCAATTATCAATCACTGAGACATTAATATTCTCGTAGCGAACTCCACCACTCAAAGATAGATTTTCGCTTGCATCCCATTTTAATTGGGAAAATAAACCCAAATTTTTAATCGAAAAAGGAGCAATTCTAATTGAAGAACCAATTTTTCTGGCTCTAGTTCCACCACTCGCATCAAATTCATCAACATTAAATAAATCGTAATTTCCTTCACTATCTTCACTGGAATAATCAGCACCCCAAAGCAAATTAAAATTATTTGATAAAGCTGTATCCAATTGCAAACGACCTCCAAATCGTTCCGATGTCACCACCGAACGACCAATATCTAAAATACTATCTGGATCGAATATGCGGTTATCAAAAAGAGAAGCTGCTGTTTTGGTTTGTCGATAATAACTTTGAGCTACCAGTTTACTATTGAGGATATTATTGTGAGTATAATCAAGTTGAATCACCGTTCCCCGGTTAAAGGGATTAGTCGAATCAATAAACTCAACAGGCCGATTTATTGCTCGTGCTTTTTGAATTCCTGGTGTTTCTCCCACCGTCAAATCGTAATCGACATCGTTACTTTGTGCATCATTAAAATAATTGCCTGTAATTTGCAATCGTTCTTGGGAACCCAATTGAAAACCCAATTTTCCAAAAGCGTTAACCGAAGTGCTATTTGCTTCCGATTCACCGAATAAAGGAATGCGATCACCTTCTGCATCAAAGGGTGTTCCAAAGCTATCACGGGTGATAGATGCAACAAAATCTACCCCTCCCTGCTTTCCGGAAATACCGTAAGTAATTAAGTTACCAAAACTACCAGATTTCAAGTTACCAACGGAACGAACCCCGATTTCCGCTTCCGAAATAACTTTATCTTCATTAGGTCGTCTAGTAATAATATTAATTACCCCACCCGCAGCACCATCACCATAAACTGCACTGGGTCCCCTTACCACTTCAATCCGTTCAATGGCTGAAACATCAATTCGGCGTAAATTAGCAACCGATGTATCATTATCGATATTAGAACTAACTGGTATACCATCAATCAATACTAAGGGTGGTCTTCCCCGTAAAGTCTGAGCAAAACTTTGTTGTCCTTCCGCACTTGCTCCCAAACCAGGAACTGCATTACCAAGTATCGAGCTTAAATCACGATTCACCGTTGTTTGTCGCTCAAGCTGCTCGCGGGTAATTACCGTCACCGAACGCGGTACATTTTGGATATCTTCCTCAGTCCTTGTCGCTGTCACCACCAACTCGATCGGTTTATCACTGTCTGGGGTTTTGTCTGCGGTTGGTTGTTCTGGTTCTGATTTTTCTGGTGGTTTTGTCATCGTCGTCGGTGCTACTGCAAAAATCAATCCCGCATTAGCATCAAATAACTCAACTTTAGGTAAAGCCTTCTCTCCCACTACCGTCACCCTTACAGCATTTGCATCAATATTTGTAACTGTTATTTCCGTAATTCCCGTAATTGGCTTTTCTGATTTAAATGTAAAAGCTTCCCCATTAGTTGATATCAACTGTCCATTCGTGATATCTGCAATAAAATTATTATCCGTACTGCGATTGACAACTTGCAGCTGTTCTCCTTGACTTGTCTCTAAAATTACTTCCACACCTTGAACAGTGGAATTTGCTTTTACGGACGTAATTGGTATAACAGTAGTAGCAGGAGTTGATGTTGGTGATTGGGAAAGCCATTCTTTAATAGTTTTTGGAGTTTGGGGAAATTCTTTTATATTAGTGACTTTAGATACATTATTATCGCGATCGCCTAAACTTAACTTTTGTGATTCAGCTTTGACGGAAACAGCAAAACATATTGAGAACACACTCAGCAGCCAAGATAAATACTGTAATTTCCTTAACATCTTCCACACCACCAAGAATATTTATCAATAAGCTTATAGGTAAGTTCTCTAAGAGTGAAGATGTTAATGGTGGTTAGACGGAATTATTATGGTGGCTAGGCGGAATTTCTGAGATTTTGCTCATTTTCTCGGAGATAAATACTCGGATTGACACCAAATTTTTTCCGAAATGCTGATGCAAAATAACTTCTATCTTTAAATCCAACCATCCGTACTACATCCGTGACTTTGGCTTGACGAGTTTCTAATAAATGTCGTGCTTTTTCCAGTCGATAGTTATATAAATAACCAAATGCTGTAGTACCAAAAACTTCTCGAAAACCTTTTTTGAGAGTACAGTCATTTAAACCAGCCATCCGTGCCAATTCCATTAATGATGGCGGATTTTCGATATTTTGAATTAAAATATCTCTGGCATAATAAATACGTTCGATATTATCTGGCTGAATTTTGCTAGTTAGATTATTTGGGGTATTCCCCTTGATTTGTTCCAGACGTAAAACCGTTAATTCTAAAGCTTTGCTTTCCAAATATAATCTTCTTGTTATTCCTTGATAAGGGCAATTTAAGATTTGAGTTATCAAATTGTGCATTGCAGGTGTAGTTTTTGTGAAATGACGATATTCAGCTTCACCTTGTATTCCCATTACCTGCTGCATCAGTGGGGGTAATTGTTCGATTTCATCAGCAATCAAGTTTTTAAAAAAGCAAACATCAAAATGGATATCGAACTTCAGAATCCGCGAACCTCCAAACCATTTAAAGAAACCTCCTTCTCCATCCAGCCAATATGCAGCAAAAAAATTTTGTCCACAATGAGTTTCTTCGTTGTAATTATCCCCTAAAAGAGTAAAACTTAATTCTAATAGTGACCCAGGTTGACCACTTGCTATCTCAACAACTAAATCTTCTTGCAGGGTATAATCATCAATTAACAAGTTTAACCCAGGACAAATATCCATTGAACGACGATAACCTTGACTCAGATGTTTAGGATCATGAAGTGTAATTTCAACAGTTTCATATGATGAATTTTTTTCTGTTTGAGCTTGAAATAGTTGTTGGTAAAATTTCTCTTCCGAGATGATTAAGGTCATGTCTAATTTATTTGTGCGGATAGATTAGCAGGAGAATCGAGCCATAATTATAATTATTGAGAAATCCTATCATTATTTTGAGAATAATTCTAGGTGTTAAGCTTACGTGAATTCGAGGATTTCTTAATTACAGCTTCGCCCTTAAGGAAGGAGGAATAAAATATCACTTCTATCTTCTATCTGCGAAGCGCGTTTAAGTTCCAAACGTCGTTTCCGTTGCTAGATTTTAGGTGGGGTCAAAATCCCCATTTAAAATCCAGCTTCTTCCCTCTTCCTTCGTTGTTTAATTTTTTTACGTTAATGTGAACAACCCAAGCGATTTTTCTTTTTAAATTAACAATAAATAGTATCATTAATTTACACCGAAAATCAGTATCATGAGTTACAAACATTGCAGTCTAGTTAATTGCTTACTATATGACTCAACGCATTTACCCAAAACCCATCACCAATTACCGATTACCAGCCCTTACAGACAGTAAGAGTGTTTAACCGGACGTGATATTATGTATGTAACGATAGGTTTCTATGGTGCAAGATGTACTTAAATTCCACATTCCGGACTTGATTTTGTAGTATAAAAATAGGCGAATTGACAAGTCAGCGCAAGCGATCGCATTCAGGAAAATTAGATTATACTGTTAATTATTCTCAATAAATCTCACAAAATCAACGATTCTGCGTTGACTTAGCCCAAACTCAGGTATCAAGTGAAGAATAATACTATTATTTTCCGCTCAAAATTTGTACCCATATCCTTTCGTCTGCACCGACGTATTCCGTCAGTTTTGCTGTTGATTCTCATTATTACCTTGATAACATTTATAATTAGCACCTCTGTCGGTGAATATCCCACTCCACCGCTTGTGGTATTACAAACCCTATTAGGAATCGACACGGGAAACCCTGATTATGGTTTTGTGATTAATACTTTGCGATTACCAAGAACATTAACAGCTTGTTTAGTCGGCATAGCATTAGCAATTTCCGGTGCAATTATGCAAGGTTTAACCAGAAATCCTCTTGCCGATCCGGGAATTATTGGTATCAATGCCGGAGCTAGTTTAGCAGCAGTTAGTATTATTATTTTACTACCAAATTTACCCGCCGGAATTTTACCAATATCCGCGTTTTTGGGTGCTTTAATTGCTTCTTTATTAATTTATATTTTTGCTTGGGATAGGGGAACTCACCCAGTCAGATTAATTTTAATTGGTGTGGGAATTTCTGCGGTTGCTGGGGCTTGTACCAGCTTTATGGTCACGTTTGGTAATATTTATGATGTCAATCAAGCATTAATTTGGTTAGCAGGAAGTGTCTATGGAAGAACTTGGGAACAGCTTTTTGCATTTCTACCTTGGTTGATTGTATTTGTTCCTTTAGCGTTAATTAAAGCGAGTGAATTAAATACTTTAAATTTAGGAGATGACATTGCCCAAGGTTTAGGAAGTAAAATTGAATGGCAACGGGGTTTATTATTAGTAATTAGTGCCGCGTTATCCGGTGCAGCAGTTGCAACTGCGGGAACAATTAGTTTTGTGGGATTAATTGCACCTCATATTGCCCGTCAATTAGTAGGAGGGAATCATCTCGGTTTGATACCAGTTTCCGGAGTTTTAGGAGCGATGATGGTGGCTATTTCTGATTTATTAGGAAGGGTTATTTTTGCACCAATAGAAATTCCCTGTGGAATTGTCACTGCGGTAATTGGTGCGCCTTATTTTCTTTATTTATTAATACAAACCCGGAAAAAATAACCTGATGGTTATTTAACTTATTCAATTTCAATAAATTCAACTTTCTAAAACATCTAAAAAAATGCAATTAAACACTCACCAACACTCCCAAATTGAAACCCGTGGTTTAACTTTAGGTTATGACGGAACGATAATTGTTAAAAATCTAAACTTAACTATACCCAAAGGAAAAATCACAGCTTTAGTCGGTGCAAATGGTTGTGGAAAATCTACTTTACTACGAGGATTAGCCAGATTACTTAAACCTAGCAAAGGAAGTGTTTATTTAGATGCTAAAGATGTATTTCAACTCTCCACAAAAGATGTTGCTCAAAAATTAGGAATTCTCACCCAGGGACCTATTCCTCCTGAAGGATTGACGGTGAAAGATTTAGTCGCTTGTGGGCGTTTTCCTTACCAAAATTGGTTGCAACAGTGGACAAAGGAAGATGAAAGATTAGTAGATATAGCCTTAGAAATTACCCGGATGAAAGAGTTAGCAGAAAGGGAATTAGATACTCTTTCTGGGGGACAGCGACAACGGGCTTGGATTGCAATGGCTTTGGCACAAGATACGGATATTTTACTATTAGATGAACCGACAACTTTTTTAGATTTAGCGCATCAAATTGAAGTGTTAGATCTACTCTGGGAATTAAATCAAAATCAAGGACGAACTTTGGTGATGGTGTTGCATGATTTAAACCAAGCTTGTCGTTATGCCGATAATGTAGTTGCGGTTAAAGAAGGTCAAGTTTTTGCCAATGGGGAACCGCAATTGGTGATGACGGAAGAGATGGTAAAAGAAGTTTTTGGGTTGGAATGTCGAATTTTTCCCGATCCTGTTGCTGGCACACCGATGTGTGTTCCCATAGGGAGGAAAGGAAGAGCTTGATACATAGGTAATTGTGTAAGTTTTAGAGGATGTTTATTTCTGCTTACTTACTCTAATATTTTCTTGAGTTGATTGGAAGTTTCTTCGATTTTATCAATACTACCAGGATTTACTAGTCCATAATAATCAAAAACATAAACTTGTTGATTTTGAGGAGCTTTAAGTTTATTCCAGAAATTCTTTGATTTTAATTGTGTCATTATTTCTGCATTCGCAGGGTCTACTACTAATAATATTTCTGGATTTTGTTGCACTATTTTTTCTTCGGAGAGTGTGACATAACCTTGTCCTATGGATTCTCCCTGTAAATCGGCTGTTAAATTATTCACATTAAATTTCGACAGGAAATCTCCAGTCCAACTATTTTTATTAGGAGATAAAACTGGTTGACTACTAACTAATACCAGAAGAGAATCATTACTTTTTGGTATGTCTTTTAGAAATGAATCATATTTTTGTAATAAAGGTGATGGATCTGTATTTGTAGCTTGAGCTAATTCTTGTGTATGTTTAATCAAAGCATCCCAACTGTTTGTTTCACTGGCTAAGGTTTTAATTCCTAAATCTGTTAATTTTTTAAAAGTTTGGTCATGAAATCCAACCGCACCAATAACTAAATCGGGTTTTAAAGCAACTATTTTCTCAATATTTGGAAGTGTTCTCCCTTCACTGACTGTTGGTAGTTTTTGAAAACGTTCATCTTTTCTGAGCAAACTACTACCGGGAATACCAACTAATTTTGTTGCATCAAGTCGGTGAATAATATCCGCAGATAATGATGTTAAAGCAACAACTCTTTTGGCATTTTCAATTTTCGGTTTAGAGTCTTGACTTTCTTTTATTTGATTTACATTAGTTGAAGATTCCGAACTATTTTCAGTATTTTGACTATTTTCACTAGTTGTAGAATTACAAGCTATTAAAAGGAAAGTGAAGAAAATAGCAACAGTGCGAGTTTTGAAAATATGAAAACTATTGTACATGGTTATGGTGAAAATATATTTCAGGGAACAGGGAGTAGGGAGTAGGGAACAGGGAGTAGGGAATAGGGAATAGGGAATAGTAATCAGTTAATAGGGAACCTAATTATTTACTGATTTGTTTTAGTTTTAAATTAAGATTCCTAGATACAAGAATCCGGTTTGATTTTTGCATAAGTTGTAGGAAGGTTAACTGGTAACTGATTACTGTTCCCTTTATTTAAACATTAAAATGCAACTTTCAAGCCAATTGTGGCATTGAAACCGGGTAATGTTCGACGTGCAATTTCTGGAGAATTATTTGTTAATCCTCTTACATCTTGCCAGCGCCAGTATTTCTTGTCTAATAGGTTAAATAAACCAATATTCAAAGAAACTTTATCGCTGAAATTATAGTACCCTAATAAGTCCAAATTAAAGTAACTATCAGGAATAAATAAATCAGTACCACTTTCAGCCGCACGTTGATTAGCTGCAACAAATGTAGTTACTAATTCGCTTCCCCAACGGTCTTTTGGTGCGCGATAACGTAGTCCAACTACTGCTTGAAATGGGTCTACAGTGTCCAAAGGTTGATTGTTTTGTAAATTATTACCTTCAGCCCAAGCTAAACTACCAATTAAACTCAAACCGTATTTAGAAGGACTTAAACGGTATTCAGCTTTTGCTTCTACACCATAAATTTCTGCACCTTCAAGGTTTTGAGATTGGAATTGTTGAAAATCACGACCTCCGATAGATGTTATTCCCACAAGCTCTGTATCAATAAAGTTGTTATAGCGGTTATAAAACCCACTCAAACCAAAATTAAGCTGAGAGTAACTACCCTTAATTCCGATTTCATAACTATCGCTAGTTTCAGGTTTTAAGTTATTATTGGGAAGAACTGTATAACCAAACAAGAAATTAGTAAAAGCGATATTTGCATCGTCGTAGGGAGGACTACGAAAACCACGGGCATATTGAGCATATGTTGATAATTCTGGGGTGACTTTGTAGACAATTCCCAACTTAGGAGAAAAAGCAGAAGCATCAAAATCTTTAACATCATAATTATCGATGTTGATATTCTGAAAATCTTGATCTGGATTAGCTGTCAGTTTGTAATAATCAAAACTTAATCCGGGAATTAAGGTCAGACGATTACCAGGAAATTCAATTTCGTCTTGTGCATAAACACGAAATCTCAAGGTTTCGGTGTCAGGAAAAGTTTTATTCGGATAGGTTTCACCACTTACGACTTTGTTTATCGCACCTGTTCTTAAATTTGTTTCTGTCCTATCTCTTGGGCGGGAAGTATCAGTATTAAATAGCTCTAAACCGTAAACTAAACGATGATCTATCCTACCCGTTTGAAAATTGCTCTCAAACTGAACATCTCCACCAAAAACGCTTTGCTCAAAGCTATTGATAGCTTCTCGACGAGTTGTAGCTACAGCACCTCTACCAAGTAAGCTGTTAATTTCTTCCGAAGCTTGTGCATCCTGATAATACACTTGCCATCGAAATTTCTGCAACCAGTTATTATTGGGATTATCGTACTCTTGTCCCAAACTGATACGATAACGTTGGTTTTCATAGTTAGCAAGACTATCAAAAGTAGTTGTACCACGTGATGTCCCTAAACTGCTAAGTAAATTAGTATCGGATTTACTATTAAATCTTTCTCCTGTCAATTTAAAAGTGTTGGTGTCGTTAGGTTTAAAGACTATTTTCCCGATAAAATTTAAGTCGCTGCTATCTTGAGGATCTGCGATCGCAGTACCGTAATTTTTAAATTCGGAACCTGTAATATTAGTCAAAGCGGCTGAAATCTGAAGCTTTCCATCTTCACTTTCCGCTGCAATCACCCCAGTTAACTTACGACTTTCATCTGTACTGTCATAAGTATATTTAACACTAGCATATGAGGGTCCATCGCTGTTCAATAGATAATCATCAGGGTCTTTAGTAATAAATGAAACTGCACCCCCAATCGCATCACTTCCATAAAGAGTAGAAGCTGGACCACGGATGATTTCGGCTCTCTTGAGAGTTTCTAAATCAAAGTAATTACGTGAAGTACTTGTAGCAGTGTAATTATCAGGAATACGAATTCCATCCACTTGAATCAATACCCGATTACCACCGATACCACGAATCGTAAAATCTTGATTCCCACGGTTACGACTATTTCTTACAGAAACCCCCGGTTCGTAACGAATTAAATCGGCTAAATCATTAACTAATTGTCTATCTATATCCTCTGATTTAATTACAGTAATATTCCCAGGAGTATCTTTGACGGGACGTTCAGTCCTCGTCCCTGTAACAGTAATATCAATATCAGCTTGTTGATTTTCAGCTGTTTGACTCGATTGTGCTTGTGCTAGGGTTTGACTTTCTTTGGTTTGCGGTTCCCCAATTAAATCTTGAGCATTAGTACTGAATTGTTCTATTTCCTCTAAATTTTTAATTTCCGGTGATGCAGATTCAGCCAGCGTTACAGGTATGATTCCTAAATTCAACAATACAATATTGAAGAGCAATACATAGAAATTTTTGAGATTCATTTTCATCAAGACCCAATGGTAAGAATAGTTACAAACTTTTCAGCCACAGTCACCCGTCATATTTTCGCTACAACAATCGCTACACTCCCTCCAGCACCTATACATAAATATTCCTATTAAGAGAGTCGTGAATATTACTTTAGAATTATTGAATGATTTTGTCAATAATTTTATAAGGAAAACAAAACATTTATAAAAAGTAAAAAACTTGTAAATTCAGCAAAATCGTGAACTTACAAGTCAATGGTTTGATTAAGGATTGATTAACCAGCATTAATCACTAATAGAGCTATTTGCAAGATGAGAAAATGCAAATATCCATATCTCAAACCTTTTGCAAAAAGTAAAGGTTAGGTTAATTAACTGAGAATTATGCGCTGACTGCTGGTGTCAACACAGAATTTTGTTAAAAACAGTACAACCTGATGTATTCTAAATATAGCTTAGTTGAAAATCTTTATCAATAGTTTTTTGTGTATTAGTTCACCACATTAACTTGCGTCATTCAATCGGCAAATTAATGATGTTTGACTCAGAACCCTTCTAGAGAAGGACTATTTTACCTCTCTACATCTTTTCTGGAGATGCGATTATTTTTTGCTTTATCTATTTTATGGATTCCGAGGATATGAAACTGAGAACAAATGTAGTCTGAGCAACTTGTTATTTACAGTACTTAATATGTAATATCCATAAGGAAGCCGCTGGGTTTATTGATTTAGAGATTTTAGCTCTATCTAAATTGAATGCTAATTTTTGGCATTTAATTGTTAATCCAGACATAATACATATCGAATAACTAGAATGAACAATGATTAATTATTTAGCATATATTCCTCCTTCACTCTCACCAACCCAATTTAATTTAGTCTACAATGCCTTATCTTTATGCATCGCAGCGATGATTGGGGCAGCTCTATTTTTCTTTAATGCGAAGTCTTTAGTCGGTGATAAATATAAACCAGCCATCTTAATTTCAGGTGTGGTTGTTAGTATCGCGGCTTATCACTATTTCCGGATTTTTAATAGTTGGGATGCGGCTTATACCTTAAAAGAAGGGGTGTATTTGACTACAGGTGAGGTATTTAACGATGCTTACCGCTATGCTGACTGGATACTCACAGTACCACTGCTTTTAACTGAAGCGGTTGCAGTGTTAGCTCTCTCTAAAGAAATCGCAAAACCACTGTTAGTTAAGTTGGTTGTGGCATCTGTATTGATGATTGCGACAGGATATCCTGGTGAAATTTCAGACAATGTGACCACTCGTATCGTCTGGGGAACTATTAGCACTATCCCCTTCGCTTACATTCTTTATTTACTGTGGATACAACTGGGTAAATCCCTCGAAAATCAGCCAGAACAAGTCAAAACATTGATTACACAGATGCGTTTGCTTTTGCTGTTGTCTTGGGGTGTTTATCCAATTGCTTATCTGCTTCCTGAATTAGGTATTTTTGGTAGTCCAGCAGCAACGGTTGGTATTCAGATTGGATATACCATTGCCGATATATTAGCCAAACCGATATTTGGTTTGTTGGTTTACTCAATTGCAAGAGTTAAAAGTCAAGTTGATGCGTCTGAAGCTGGAGTTACCTTACCTATTAATAGCGAAAGTTAGTAGTTCACTCTAGGCTGTTGGCTTAGTCGGGTACTAATGTCAAGTATATTTACGAACAACAATTTCTATCCTATTTAAGCATAGAATTCAACCCTGGAAACCAGTTGCAGTTTATTGGCAATACTGTAATTGATTCTAGGGTTGTTAAGTTTTGGCAATAATTATTCTTAGATTGGGTGTAAATAACCAACATTTTCCTACCTCTAAACTGGAGGCAAATCTCTTTTTAAATGCTTACTCTCAAAGAGTTTTGACTCTTTTTGATAGAGAATATGTAATATTAGATACTTTAATCTAATTGTATTCAAGGGAAATAATTCATATTTTTTTAGAGTATTATTTTATAATTAGTTATTTAAGTACTACAAATTGAGAATTATTAGTGATAAATTAGTAAATAACGCGATAGTAACTAGGATGATGATTAAAGTCATTATTAATATATCTAGTCAATAAGGGGGTAGATTTTGCAGAGTGATGAGAATTTAGATCAAAGTCCGGAAAAACCAGAATCTGGAAAATGGCAGGGATTTAATTTTTTTTGTGGAAATTCGGCTGGAGACTTAAATCAGAATTCGAGCTTGTCAGATTTTTTAGATTCTGATGAGATTATCCCTCTTTCTGAGGCTAGAGCTGGTGATATTGTTTTGATTGTAGAACTATTTTCTATAGACTGCCTTAAAGATTTGCGAAATATGGGCTTAATTCCTGGAGCGGAAATTCAGGTAATCAGTCGTACTACCACTGGTTCTGTCATCGTTGTTTTGCAAAATCAACGTATCGGTTTGGGTAAAGACATGGCTCAGAGTATTTTAGTCAGAAAAACTAACAATGGTCTCACCTAACCGAATTTCACAATTTTTAATATAATTTAACGCTCAACTGTTGATAAATAATATCCAAAATTATAAACTCCATCGATGGAGGTAATTTGTGTTATCATTCTCCGGATATTTATGAATTGGAAATAGTTTATTTATTAACTTTTTTATGATTTAAAATTAAAAAATTAAAATCTGGAATCATCTAAAATTAACAATTTATTAGGGCATAATTTATGCTAACTATATGTTTTATTTGCTTATGGGTTTCCATGGTATTAATTTTTATCGTCAGTGTGTTGCAAGCCTTAAAACATGGTATAGGTCATCTAAAAAGACTGCATCAAATTCCTTGCTCGAAATGTGAATTTTTTACTAATGACTATCGTCTTAAGTGTACGGTACATCCAATAAAAGCTTGTAACGAAGAAGCAATTAATTGTTTTGATTTTGAAGCTAAAACTACAATTACTAATATTAATCATCGTCCTTGGTGGAAATTGAGGAAATTAGTTTAAGGTAATATAGGTATCCTGGTTAATTTTTACAGGTTCACTGTTGACTGTTAACTGTTTATCAGATTCCTATATATATTCTTAACTTTGTAACAAAATATAAACCATGCAAACAGCTTATTTCTATTAACTACTCCCTACTCCCTTATGATAAGGATAAATATTTCTACCCACCGACAACCATTGTGAGAAAAAATGTACAAAGATAATCAGAATATAATTAATAATCGCTTACTTTTAGCTGTTGCGATATTAGGTATTGCTCTAATTTTAACTTTAGCGCTATCGATATCTCAAGGTGCAGTGAGCATGAGTTTGTCAGATATTTGGCAAGCATTATTGCACAAAGGCGACCCCCTTAAACAAACAATTCTTTGGGATTTGCGAATGCCGCGCATTCTTGCATCTATGCTAGTAGGTGCAGCTTTGGGAATGTCTGGTGCATTATTACAAGGAATGTTGCGAAATTCACTTGCAGACCCATTTATTTTGGGTATTTCTGCTGGTGCGGGATTAGTGGCGATCGCGATGATTGTTTTGCAAATATGGACGGCATGGATTCCTGTTGCAGCATGGGCTGGAGCGATATTAACTGCGATTATAGTGATTTTTTTAGGTAGAGGACAGGGAGGGATTCGAGTTGAGAAATTGATACTAGGAGGAGTTGCAGTTAGTTCGTTGTTAGGTGCGCTGCAAAGTACATTGTTACTGTTAGCCGAAGATGGTAGGGTACAGCAAGCGTTAAATTGGCTGATTGGTAGCTTGAACGGACGCGGTTGGAGTGAAGTGAAAATGGCTGCTCCCTATATGTTAGTAGCATTAATCGCAGGATGTTTGTTAGCAAAATGGGTAAATGTACTGGCTTTAGGAGACGATTTAGCAGTAGGTTTGGGAGTTTCGTTGGTACGTAGTCGTATTTTAATTGGTGCAGTAGCTACACTTTTAGCAGCGGGTGCGGTGAGTATCGCTGGATTAATTGGTTTTGTCGGTTTAGTAGTTCCTCATGGAGTGCGTTTACTTGTAGGTAATGATTATCGGTTGTGTTTGCCACTTTCAGCGTTGGGGGGTGCATGGTTGTTAACTTTTGCAGATTTACTGTCTCGTTTAGGAGCAGTAGAGTTACCTGTAGGTGCGGTAACAGCTTTACTCGGTTCTCCCTTATTTATTTGGTTGCTATATCGTGGCTCGGAAACGATGAACAGTTGACAGTGGACAGTTGACAGTTGACAGTAAGTAGTAAACAGGGAACAGATAAGTTTTTTCTTTTATATTAACAATAAATATTATGTCACTAAATGTTAATAATCTCAGTGGTGGTTATTCTAAAAAAGCAATTGTTCGGAATATAAATTTTGATATTGCTCGTGGTGAGTGGTTGAGTTTGGTAGGTGCAAATGGTTCTGGAAAATCAACTTTACTCAAGCTTATTAGTAGAATACTTGTGCCACAAAAAGGAAGAATATTATTAGATGGAAAAGCAATTCATCATCAAACTGCCATCGAAGTAGCGCAAAAAATGGCATTATTACCACAACAACAAATTGTTCCTACAGGGTTAACTGTTTATCAATTAGTAGGCTTGGGACGCAATCCTCATCAAGGTTGGTGGCAATGGGAATTAGATGCTCAAGACCGTGATAAAGTCGAATCAGCAATTGATGCGGTTGGAATTGAAAAGTTTAGAAATCGTCCGGTAGAAAGATTATCGGGTGGAGAACGACAAAGAGCTTTTTTGGCTTTAGCTTTAGCTCAAAATCCACAAGTTTTATTGTTAGATGAACCGACCACTTATTTAGATTTACGTTATCAATTACAATTGCTAGAATTACTTAAAAAATTAAATTTAGAGCAAGGATTAACAATTATTACTGTATTACATGAATTAAATTTAGCAGCTAGATATAGTAATCGTTTAGCAATGTTATTGAACGGTGAAATTTTGGTTGATGGAGAAACAAATATTGTCATGACCAGAGAAAATATTCGAGAAGTTTTTGGTTTAGAAGTAATGATTATGGATACTCCTGTGGGCAAGCAAATTTGTCCTTTGAGAGCAATTTAATCATTTACTCTTGCATAAAAAATCGTTATCTAAATCACAATTAATAAATGTACAACTAAATATTTTTTAAGTAAGGTTACAGAACAGTAGTTCTGATAAATGTAATTTCAGTCAGTACTTTTTTGAATAAAAAACTGTTCTCTAGAGAATATACAAACGACATGGTGTTACCACTACAAGCACCACCTTGTAACCATAATAAATTAGCCATTTATCAATTATCAATCAAATAATTAGCAATTAACATTTAGGTTTTAACATCTGACCTTAAATTCTCGTTCCCACCCTTTACGCTGGCAACAGACTTCCAGAGGTTCTAGCTCTGATTAATCTTCGGGAGGCTGAGCATTCAGTAATCTTCGACTTCTGACCTAATTATTGTTCACATTAGTTACTTCTATCATATAATATAGCAATTCTATTTGTATGTATCGAAATCACGGTGTTCAGATCCCCGACTTCTTGAAGAAGTCGGGGATCTAAATTTTCATATATGATTTAGGATTGCTATATAATGAATAAAGTCCTATACATTTGAATAAATATTGAATAGATTTAATTGTGATAGGCAAGCATATTAAATAATAATCTGAGTAAAAAAGTTCGTGTAACAGAGATTTACATCAAAAAATATTTGAGCGAAACATTGAACTAAAACCTCATCAAAAGATGTTATAAATAAGCATATTTGAGAGTCTGTTATCAGATATAAGTAAATATATAAAAATAATTATTTTTGTCAAATAAAATGTAAACTAATCCCCAACCCTCCCAACCCCACTCCCTACTCATAACAACAATTGTTTAAGTCTATCGACTGAGATAGTAATGAAAAATAGTATTACAGATATTAGTGTGAAAGCAGCAATGGAAGCAATTGCTGATACAAACGCTACAGTACAAGAAAAAATAGAGATGCTAATTGAGGTAGCACAAGGTTTTGTAAAAAAGCCCAAAACAACCGAAGATTTGTATAATGCACTGAAGCTGTATGACAAAGCAGAAGAGTTATGCAGTGAGGATTTACCCTTGTATAAAGCTCGGATCAGAGTGGGTAAGGGTGGAGTGTTACAGGCTATTCCGGAAGATAATCTAGAATTGCTTTTAAGCGCGAAAACCGCATACGAACAAGCCTTACCGATACTCAAAGAATTAGCCTCACCAGAAGAGACAGCAGAAGCAAAAATGAATTTAGGCTTGGTGTTACAATCATTAGGGTCATTTAATATGGCACGGATGACAGATAGTATTCAAGCTTACCAGGAAGCTCTACAGGTGTTTAACTGGGATAAGTACCCCCAAGAATATGCAATATTACATAACAATATTGCGATCGCGTATTTATCAATGTCTACGGGTTCGCAAAAACAATACTTATTTGAAGGTTTAGCGGTACAATCATTTGAAGTAGCGTTAAAGCGAATTAATCTGATTGAGCATCCTAGGGAATATGCAATGTTGCAAAATAATCTAGGTAATGCACTGCAATATTTACCTTCTTCTCATCCCTTCGAGAACAATTCACGGGCTGTAATAGCTTATGACGAAGCATTAAAAGTACGGAATCCGAAAAATACACCCATCGAATACGCTAACACGATTGCGAATAAAGCTAACGCTTTGATTAACTTACCAGATAAACTGCATCGACCGGAAGCTGGTAACGAGCAAAATCTTTTAAAAGCCCATGATTACTATCAACAAGCTCTGGAAATATTTACCGAGTACGGACAGATTGAACAAGCAAAAGCTGTATGTCAAGTATTAGAAGAATTGAGGATTGAAAAATGACTGATATTTTAACGAATTACGATTTGAGCGGAATGGTAACTAGTTTAATGGCTGGTGACTTAAATTTGTTGACAGGTTTTATCTGGTTTATTGTTGCAACAATTGTATCAATGATTGGTGGTGCGATTGGGGGAATGCTTTTAGCAGGAGAAGAATTAGGATATAACTTTGCGGCTATTTTAGGTGGATTATTTGGTCCTGCTGGTGTGATTCCCGGCGCAATTTTAGGATTAATAGTATTGAATTTATTGAGTAATTAAGTAGGGAGTAGGGAATAGGGAGTAGGGAATAGGGGGGTTTATATGTTATTAGATAGTAATGTTTATTTGTAGTTACTTATTGATGAGGATAAATTATGTTAGAAATAGGTTGGTTTTCTGCCAAATTGTTTTTCAAAGGAAAGTTAATACGGGATAATATGCATTATGTCAGACAAACTTCAATTGGTATTAGTATAACTTTCCTACTATTATTTCTACTCGCACAAACAACAATGCCTTTTTGGGTACCAGTAGTCATATCCAGTTTTATTGGAGGTATATTTATGCCGTTTTTACTCAAAGATTTGAAAATGAAATGAAGATTAGTAGACAGTTGACAGTGGTTAGTTGGTAACTGATAACTGTTAACTGATAACTGATAACTGTTCCCTATTTAATCAATGTCAAAAATCTTTAAAGAAAATGCAGAAATCATTTTAGGAAAAACTTTAAAACCAGGTGAATTAACCGTACCTCTTGCACCAAGTAACATCGAAATGTTTGGTCCGAGGAGTGCTTGTTTAATATCAGAAACTGGTCATTTATGGGTATCGGATACAGGACATCATCGATTATTAGGATGGCGAAATTTACCAACTATAGATAGTCAACCTGCTGACTGGGTAATTGGACAACCAAACTTTAATTCTGAAGGGCAAAATGCTAAAGGTAAACCAGGAAGAAACACCTTAAATGTTCCTACTGGAATTTGTAATTGTGGGCAAGGATTGGCTGTTGCTGATGCTTGGAATCATCGCGTTTTAATTTGGAAAAATTTACCAGAAGATAGTAATGTTCCAGCGGATTTAGTATTAGGACAAGCTGATTTTAATCACAATCAACCTAATCGGGGAAGTATGACTGCTGCGGCAAATACTTTAAACTGGTGTTATGGAGTTTTCTATCATCAAGGACAGCTATTTGTTGCTGATACAGGTAATCGTCGTTTATTGATTTGGCATCAGTTACCTGAGGAAAATGGACAACCTGCGGATGTAGTTTTAGGACAACCCGATATGCAATTTCGCGATGAAAATGGTGGTGGTAGTCCGACAGCTTCTACTATGCGTTGGTGTCACGATATTACTGTTTGGGATAATAATTTAGTTGTCACCGATGCAGGTAATAATCGTGTGATGATTTGGCAAGGAATACCTACTGAAAATAATACTCCTTGTCAGGTAGTTTTGGGACAAAAAAGTTTCGATTTAGTAGAAATGAATCGGGGAGTTTATTTCCCTCAAGCTAATAGTTTAAGTATGCCTTATGGTGTGGCTGCGACACAAGATTGCTTATTAGTTACTGATACAGCTAATTCTCGGTTATTAGTATGGGAAAAACCACAATCAATTTTATCGCTACACAATATCGATGCTGCAAAGGTAATAGGACAAAATGATTTTCAAACTAAAGGAGAAAATCGCGATTATGGTTTACCAACTCGTAACAGTTTAAATTGGTCTTATGGTGTTAATGTACATCAAAATACAGTTATTATTGCTGATTCTGGAAATAATCGAGTTTTATTATGGAAACTTAATTTGTAATAAAGAGAGTAGGGAATAGGAAAGATGGGGGGACAAGGGGATAAGGAGACAAGGGGACAAGGGGATGGGGGGATGGGGAGACGGGGGGACAAGGGGATGGGGGGACAAGGGGATGGGGGGATGGGGAGACAAGGGGAGATGGGAGAAATTAACTGTCAACTGTCAACTGTCAACTGTCCACTGTCAACTATGTACACCGAAGAAATTAGGATTTATGGTACCGTTCAAGGAGTAGGATTTCGTCCTACAGTTTACCGTATTGCTAAAGATTTAAAATTAAATGGTGATGTTTGTAACGACGGTGAAGGTGTATTAATTAGAGTATGTGGTAGTCAAGAATCTATCGATGAATTTGTTAATAGAATACAGCAAGAATCTCCGACTTTAGCTAATATTAATCGGTTAACTCGAATTGTTTCTCAAACAGATTTTATATTTAATGATTTTGTAATTTCTCATAGTATTAATAGTGCCATCAAAACACAAATTGTCCCCGATGCTGCAACTTGTTCCGATTGCAAACAAGAAATTTTCGACCCCCTAAGTCGTTACTATCGTTACCCTTTTACAAACTGTACTCATTGCGGACCACGACTTAGTATCATTAACGCTATTCCTTACGACCGTCATAACACTAGCATGAAGGATTTTAAAATGTGTCCTCAATGCAGTCAAGAATACGCAGATATCGAAAACCGTCGCTTTCATGCACAACCAGTAGCTTGCTATACTTGCGGACCTTTAGCATGGTTGGAACGTACTGATGGAAAACCTGTCACCGCTGCGATGTTCTCTATGTTGGATGATGTTGATGCTGTGTGTAGTTTATTGCAAAAAGGTGAAATAGTTGCAATTAAAGGGTTGGGTGGAATACATCTTGCTTGTGATGCTACGAATAATATTGCAGTGGAAAAATTGCGATCGCGAAAGCAACGACATCATAAACCCTTTGCTTTAATGGCACGAGATATAGAGGTAATCGAACAATATTGTACACCTACCGCAAAGGAAAAAGAATTACTTGAAAGCACCGTTGCACCAATTGTTCTAATTAATTCTCCCCATCTCCTTATCCCCCCATCCCCCTATCCCCCCCTCTCTCCCTCAGTAGCACCAGGACAAAAAACCTTGGGATTTATGTTACCTTATACACCTTTACATCATTTAATTATGAGGAGGATGAATCGTCCAATTGTGTTAACTAGCGGTAATCTTGCTGATGAACCGCAATGTATTAATAATGATAAAGCACGAGAAAAATTAAGTAAGATAGCTGATTATTTTTTATTACATAATAGAGAGATTATTAATCGAGTTGATGATTCGGTGGTCAGAATTGTCGGAGAGAAAATACAAATAATTCGTCGTGCTAGAGGATACGCGCCAGCACCAATAAATTTACCGTCAGGATTTGAAAATGTTCCGCACATTTTAGCAATGGGTAGTGAATTAAAAAATACCTTTTGTTTATTACGAGATGGACAAGCAATTTTATCTCAACATTTAGGAGACTTAAAAAATACGGCGGTTTTTCAAAGCTATCAAGATACGTTAAATTTATATTTAAACTTATTTAACCATCAACCAGAAGCTGTTGCTGTAGACAAACATCCAGAATATTTATCAACAAAATTTGGTAAAGAATTAGCAGTTTCAAATCAAATAAAACTATATAATATCCAGCATCATCATGCTCATATAGCCGCTTGTATGGCAGAAAACAACTTACCATTAGATTCTCAACCAGTTTTAGGTATTGCGTTAGACGGTTTAGGTTACGGTGAAGATAATACCCTTTGGGGAGGAGAATTTTTATTCGCCGATTATTGTCAATTTACAAGACTAGCGACACTTAAACCATTTCCCTTACTCGGTGGTGAACAAGCGAATCGTCAACCCTGGAGAAATACTTATGCACAATTAATATCAGCATTCAATTGGTTAGGAATAAAACAAAATTATGGAGATTTAGAAATTATTAAATACTTAGAAGAAAAGCCACTAAATCTTATTAATAAGTTTCATAAAACATCATTAGATATACCTTTAACATCATCAACGGGTAGATTATTTGATGCAGTAGCAGCAGCTATCGGAATTTGCCGAGAAAAATGTAGTTATGAAGGACAAGCAGCAATTGAAATGGAAGCCTTAATTGATGAAAAACTATTAAACCAACGTAAAGAAACACTAACTTATCCCTTTAAAATAAACTTTTTAGATAGCATTTATTATATAGACTCACATCCAATGTGGAAAGCACTGTTAGATGACCTAAAACAGCAAACTCCTGCAAAAATTATCGCTGCAAAATTTCATCTAGGGTTTGCGATCGCAATTGTCGAAACAGTAAATACTCTGCGTAAACAACACTCAATCAACCACGTAGTTCTTACTGGAGGAGTATTTCAAAATCGTATTTTATTAGAACAAGTAACCAACCGCTTAAAAACATCAGGAATAAGCGTACTTACTCACAGCTTAGTTCCCTGTAACGACGGTGGATTATCTTTCGGACAAGCAGTAATTGCAGCAGCACAATTTATTAAGAGGGAATTATGTTAACTGTTCTCTATTTCCTTTCTCAAACTATTTAATTAGCTTAAAAATTACGACTTAATATTTAAAAATGTGTCTAGGAATACCCGGTCAAATCATAGAAATAACCGACGCTACAAACAAATTAGCAACAGTTGAAATAAGCGGTATTAAACGTCAAATTAACATTGCTTGTATAGTAGATCAACAACATCCTCCCGAATCATGTATTGGAGATTGGGTATTAGTTCATGTCGGTTTTGCGATGAATCGAATTAACGAAAAAGAAGCATTAGAAACACTACAATTACTGCAAGAAATGGCTGAATTAATGGTTGACTACTAAGAAAAATTAGGAGTTAGGAGTTAAGAGTTAGGGGTTAGGAGTTAAGAGTTAAGAGTTAAGAGTTAAGAGTTAGGAGTTAATAATTTATTATATTTAAAATTTTACCCTTATCCCCCAATTCCCTATTCCCAATTCCCAATTCCCAATTCCCTATTCCCTATTCCCTATTCCCTTTTATATGAAATACGTAGAAGAATTCCGCGATCCTTATAAAGGTGAAGCCTTAGAATGGCAAATTCAAAAATTAGGAAATTTGCTGAAAAAACCCGTCAAAATAATGGAAGTTTGTGGGGGACATACACATTCTATTTTCAAATACGGTATAGAAGAACTACTACCGTCTAAAGTAGAATTAATACATGGTCCTGGCTGTCCAGTATGCGTAATGCCCAAAGGTAGAATAGACGATGCAATTTATATTGCTCAAAATTCCAACGTTATTTTAACAACTTTTGGCGATACAATGCGAGTGCCAGGTTCAAAAATTAATTTACTACAAGCCAAAGCTCAAGGTGCAGATATTCGTATAGTTTATTCACCATTAGATTGTTTACAAATTGCTAAAAATAATCCCACAAAAGAAGTAGTATTCTTTGCAATTGGGTTTGAAACTACTGCACCGAGTACAGCATTTACAATTCTACAAGCAGCATCAGAAAATATTCATAATTTTAGTATGTTTTGCAATCACGTGTTAGTGATTCCAGCACTTAAAGCATTACTAGATAATCCCGATTTACATTTAGATGGTTTTATCGGTCCCGGTCATGTCAGTATGGTAATTGGGACAAATCCTTATGAGTTTATTTCCCAAGAATATAAAAAACCAATTGTGATTTCTGGCTTTGAACCTTTAGACATTTTGCAATCAATTTGGATGTTATTATGGCAACTTGTAGAAAATCGCTGCGAAGTAGAAAATCAATATAGTCGTTTGGTTGAAACAATCGGAAATCAACAAGCAATCAAAGCGATAAATCAAGTATTTGAAGTTAGAAAAAGTTTTGCATGGAGAGGTTTAGACGAAATACCATATTCTGGTTTAAAAATTCGTCCTGAATATGCAAAATTCGATGCAGAAATTAAATTTACCATTCCTAATCTGAAAGTACCCGATCATAAAGCTTGTCAATGTGGAGAAATTCTCAAAGGAGTTTTAAAACCTTGGCAATGCAAAGTATTTGGTACAGCTTGCACCCCAGAAAAACCAATTGGTTCATGTATGGTTTCTTCCGAAGGTGCTTGTGCAGCTTATTATAAATATGGTGCAATCAAAGCCAAAATTTAGATAGAAAAATCATCAATAAATAATTATAAATTATTAAGCAACTAGTCCACCCAGGTGGACTTTGCTTGTGTAGCAGCGAATTAATTCGCCATCTACTATTCTCTATTCCCTATTCAAACGTTTGTTAAATTAATTTTACACGGATACTTATTAAAACATTAAAAATGCCAAATTATCCACAAAATCATTTTTTTCAACAACTCGAAAAAAACCGTAAAAAAAGAGCTAAAGTAACGGATACTCATATCACGCTCGCTCACGGTAGCGGTGGAAAAGCGATGCGAGATTTAATTAATGATATCTTTGTTACTACTTTTAATAATCCTATTTTATCTCAACTAGAAGACCAAGCAAGTTTCAATTTAGCAACGTTAATGCAACTAGGAGATAAACTAGCTTTTACAACTGATTCTTATGTTGTAGACCCTTTATTTTTCCCTGGTAGTAACATTGGAGAATTAGCTATTAACGGTACAGTAAACGATTTAGCAGTCAGCGGAGCAAAACCTTTATATCTGACCTGTAGCGTCATTTTAGAAGAAGGTTTATCTATAGAAACATTGCGAAAAGTTACTCAAAGTATGCAAATAGCAGCACAAAAAGCAGACGTACAAATTGTCACTGGAGATACAAAAGTTGTGCATCGGGGTGCTGTAGATAAACTGTTTATCAATACAACTGGAATTGGTGTGATTCGTCCGAATATTTGTATATCTGCTAGCAATATAAAACCCGGAGATGCGATAATTATTAATGGTGAAATCGGAAATCATGGTACAGCAATTTTAATTGCTCGTGGGGAATTAGCGTTAGAATCCAATATTCAAAGCGATTGTCAACCCTTACACGATTTAGTTGCAAAAATCCTCGATATTTGTCCCGAAATTCATGCAATGCGAGATGCAACTAGAGGTGGTTTAGCTACAGTTTTAAACGAATTTGCTTTAACTTCAAATGTTGGAATTTATCTTGAAGAAGAATCGATTCCGATTCGTGAAGAAGTCAAAGGTGTTTGTGAAATCTTAGGTTTAGAACCTTTTTATTTAGCAAACGAAGGTAAATTAGTCGTAGCTGTAGCAAGGGAAAATGCCGACAAAGTTTTATCCGTAATGAAATCACATCCTGCGGGAAAAAATGCTGCAATTATCGGTCAAGTAACTTCCTCACCCCAAGGAATAGTATCATTAAAAACTAGTTTTGGTGCTGAAAGAATTATTGATATGTTAGTCGGAGAACAATTACCAAGGATTTGCTAATAGATAGTTAGGAGTTAGGAATTATGAGTGAGGAGTTTAAAAATTTTAGATTTTAAATTTTAGATTTTAGATTAAATAAATAATTAATTAATTAATTAATTAATAGTTATTTCTTGATAACTGTTCACTGTTAACTGTTCACTGAAAATGCACGAACTTGGAATTACTCAAAATATAGTATCAATTGTCAGCGAATATGCTGAAGGTAAAAAAGTCCAACGGGTTTTATTAGAAATCGGTCAATTATCAGCAATTATGCCAGATGCTGTACAGTTCTGTTTTGATATTTGTTCTCAAGGTACGGTTTTAGAAAACTCCAAGTTAGAAATTATTGAAATTCCTGGTTTAGCTATTTGTCGTCAATGCGGTACAGAAATTAGTTTAACAATAGCAAAACCTTTTGGAAAATGTAATTGTGGTAGCACACAGTTAGATTTAATTGCTGGAGAAGAATTAAAAATTAAGCAAATAGAAGTAGAAGAATTATGTGTGTAACTTGCGGTTGTTCCGATGATGATGCAAAAATTAGTTATCCTCAAAATCAAGCTGTAACAATCAATTCTCATGATGAGCATCATCACACTCACACTTTACCCGATGGTACGGTAATCACTCATTCTCATAGCCACGATACTATTAAAAATCCATCTGAAATTCATGCCAAAATACACAATACAACTATTTCTTTAGAACAAGATATTTTAGCTAAAAATAACTTAATTGCAGCCCAAAATCGCGGATGGTTCAAAGGTAGAAATATTTTTGCTGTAAATTTAATGAGTTCTCCGGGTTCGGGAAAAACAACTTTGTTAACTCGTACTATTAACGATTTAAAAAATCAATTAAATATCAGTGTCATTGAAGGTGATCAAGAAACTATCAATGATGCTCAAAAAATTGAAGCAACCGGCTGTAAAGTTGTGCAAATTAATACCGGAACCGGCTGTCATCTTGATGCTTTAATGGTAGAAAAAGGCTTGCAGCAACTTAATCCTAGCCTTGATTCCGTGGTGATGATTGAAAATGTCGGAAATTTAGTTTGTCCGGCTTTATTTGACTTAGGAGAACAAGCAAAAGTTACTATTCTTTCCGTGACGGAAGGAGAAGATAAACCAATCAAATATCCTCATATATTCCGCGTTAGTAACGTAATGATAATTACGAAAATAGATTTATTACCTTATGTGCAATTTGATGTAGAAAAATGTATCGAATACGCACGACAAGTTAATCCTCAAATACGTGTTTTTCAACTTTCCGCAGTTACGGGTGAGGGGTTAGATGATTGGTATGAGTGGTTGGAGATGGGAGTTAAAAGTTAAAAAACTTTTAAAGAATAATTTTTTATGCTAAAACCGTGGTGAATTTTAATACACACCGTTTATTAACATGATTCGTCGCATCGGTTACTGGTTTGAATCTCGATTCTGCGCTCCAGCTTATAGCGGTTTGGTTTTAGCAGGAATTGCAATTTGTTTTTTCGCAGCAGCTATGAATACTATGGCTGGCTGGCTATATGTTATCAGCGGTATCAGTTTTGCTTTGTTGGGTTATGCTGCTGTTTTACCTCCAAAGTCTCTCACGGGTTTAGTGCTGAAACGACGCTCAATTCAACCTGTTACCGCTGGTGATGATTTAACTGTTGAATTAGAAATTTTTAATCAAACTAAAAAGCCGCTTTCTTTATTACAAGTAGAAGATAAATTACCTTTCGTTTTAGATAAACCACGTTTACATCCTATAGAAACTATTTCACCGCAAACTACTTACAATTGGGTATATCATCAACCTACACAGCGTCGGGGTATTTACCGTTGGCAAAATGTAGAATTGGCTACTGCTGCACCTTTAGGACTGTTTTGGAGTCGTCGTCAACGTCAATTGAACGCGATCGCAATCGTTTATCCCCAAGTTTTACCGCTTAAATCTTGTCCTATAGTGGATGACATGGGTAAAGAAGATAGCATTCAAGGTCAACCTCACGGAAATCCTCTACAAACCGCTAGCCAAGGATTGACACGCTCTTTGCGTCCCTACAGAATGGGAGACCCTTTACGTATGATTCACTGGCGGAGTAGCGCTCGTTACGGGGATTTACGAGTGCGGGAATTAGAAATGCTCACCAGCGGACAGGAAATTATTATTGCTTTAGATAACGGTGAATGGCAAGAAAATAATTTTGAACAAGCAGTAATTGCCGCAGCTTCGATGTATTTTTATGCACAAAACCAGCAAATGCAAGTACAATTATGGACTGCATCAACAGGTTTGATTCATAAAAAAAGAGATGTTCTTGAAGCTCTCGCAGCAATTCATCCCCAAGATGATACTATTAAGCCGCAGCCTCATAATAAACCTGTGATTTGGTTGACTCAAAATCCTTTAACCTTTACATCACTTGCTTACGGTAGTCGTTGGATGTTATGGCAAAATCATTCATCAGAATCGCGATCGCAATTTGTAATCAATAGAGATATTCCAGGTATTGTGATTGATTCGGAACAATCTCTACAACCACAACTGCAAAAACCCTTGACTTGATGATTCTTTTTCGATCTATCTATTCAACAGTTATCAGTTATCAGTTATCAGTTATCAGTTAAAAACTGTAAATCAATTGGGAGTCAGAGTCCCCCACTTCCGGCAAGTGGTATGTTTCAGTCGGGGATTTAACCCCGACTGAAACCGTGATAACTGATAACTGTTCACTGTTCACTGATTTAATAAATAACCCTAACGGGTAATGCCAAACTTCAATGCTCTATTCCACACTATAACTATGAAGATGTTTGAAAAGTCTACATAGTTTTTCAGGCTTGTCTATAAACCAAATAAATCAGGTTTTTCAGCTTTTTTATCTAAGCAAATAGAGATTAAGTCTAAATACTTTTTATGTTAAACATAATACTTTTTAAACATCTTTTAAATACATAAAAATGACAGCCATCTATAGATTAAAGATGGCAATTCATTGCAAAAGAAAGCATTGAATATTTTGCTTCAAATAAAAGCAAAATCTACTTATGATGCTGACTATTTCCACTGTTGTTTATTAATCAGGTATTTAAATGGTTTCCACTATTAACGTTTCCACTTACGAATTGCTAGTCAAGCCGATTATTGATAGCCCCTCATCACCAAATCGGACTGTTATTCAGGGCTATTTCCTGACAATCTCGAACCCTGGCTTTAGTAATTTAAAAATTAGACTCACATTCAAAGCTCGTACTCCAGATTTTAATTCCAGTCAGATAGTTGCATTTTGGGATATCGATGGGACAAATAGTTTACTCACCCCAGTATCTACCCTTCCCTGTGTGCGAACCTATACTTTTGACCTTCCGGCACTGGATACAGGACTATTTTTGTTACTACCAGATGTGACACAGAATAGCGTCATCAGAAATCGCAATACTGAAATTAGAGGATACGTCAGACTCAGAATCGATTCCGCTTCTGGTGGTTCAGGAAACATGAGAACCTTGCTGCTATCAGCCCAACAGCGCGGTACTTTCCTTCCTCAAGGTAGTATTAATCCACCTGCTGCTGGTGATTTTGACCAACTTGCATACGACTTACCTTTAGCAACCGGAGCTTCTGAAGTCACCCTGGAAACTAACCTCATTTCAGCAACAACCAACCTTACCTTACCTAATCGCGATCGCATTCTCAAAGCTATCGAAACTAACCCAAGTTTCCTCAGTGATATCACTAGCGAACCCCTGGTTCAAAAAGTCGCTGAGCTTAGCGTCGAAGAACAGCAGCGGATGCTCTATATTTTGCTGGAGCGCTTTCAAGGTAGTCCCCAAATATCACTTGCAAACAATCAAGTAGAGATAGAAGCAAACGGTAATTTAACAGACAATGTACCTCAACTTATTGAGACTGATGCAATAAGTTCATAAATTGTAGAGACGCGATATATCGCGTCTTTAATTTATATATCGCATTTTTAATTTATATATCGCGTCTTTAATTTACATATCGCGATAAACATTCAAAACGTGGAAAATAGATATATGACTAATGACAATTCCAATAATACCAAGTTGAGTAAATTTAAAAATACTCAAGAAAACTTTGATTTTAAACGATTTTCTCATAGCTGGGTTGCGATTCATCCTCATCCCAAAGGAATTATTCAATTTATAGGAAGCTTTATATTTGGTTCTTTCCCCATCAACTCTTATAAATACTTGTTTCAAAATCTATTTGAACAAGGTTATACAATTTTTGTATTTCCATTCCCTTTAACTCCTTTGAAATTCGACCATTGGCAAGTTGCGATTAACTTACTAAAAGAAGAATATAACTTACGAGTAGAAATTATCAGATTTCTGACGCAAAATCACAAAATATCTCATCATAATTTAGAAATATATCTCAATGATTCTAATTATTATTGGCTGGGTCATAGCTTAGGATGTAAATATATTACTCTTTTAGAAATTTTAAGCAACGATTCGATTCAACGTAACTTAATTATTCAAAATGCCCTTGGCGATCGCTATGATGAAAAGCTCAAATCTTTGATAAATTCTGTGGATATTGCGAGAGAAAAAGCAGAACAACAAATTAGCAAATTACTAAATAAATCCATTAAGATTAACAAGTATTTTATTCAAAACCAACCTTCAATACTGTTAGCACCTGAAATTAGTAATACAGTAACAATAAATAAGATTAATATCCCTAAAAATAAACTCTTCTCCAACTTCGAGCTAATTGTATCTCCGAATGCCAGAGAAACAAAATATATGATTACTCAAAGTCAGAACTTATTTAATTTAACAGGAATAATTTCATTTGCTCAAGATTGTATTGCTAGAGATGATGTGACTTTTTTAGCTCAACAATTATCCCTGAAACCTTTTCGTCCACCTGTTGATCAAGAATTATTTGGATGGCATTTTGAACCAAATACTATCCAAATTGAACATATTGGAACTTACATCAATCAAATTTTCGCACAAATAATACAACGGTAATTGCTCCCAAACCCTACCGGAGTAATAATTCCTTAAACATGATATTTTCTTATGCCATCGATGGCATTTTACACAAATTATTGGCAAAATTCTTGCTCAGCTTCCCTTGCAGTTCTTAAGAAACGGGTAAATCCCCCAGTAATAGCTTACAGATGGTGCGGTACAATGCATAGATATTAAAACTACATTAGCCGTTCCTTATGATTTCATCAGAAGCAAATACTAATACGAAATCCAGCGATAAGAATTTAGAAGCAATGCGGCATTTTTCTGAACAATATGCTAAGCGTACCGGAACTTACTTCTGTTCCGAACCTTCGGTGACAGCGGTTGTAATCGAAGGGCTTGCCAAGCATAAAGACGAATTAGGTGCGCCTTTATGTCCTTGTCGTCACTACGAAGACAAAGAAGCCGAAGTAAATGCTACCTTTTGGAACTGTCCTTGTGTACCCATGCGTGAACGCAAAGAATGCCATTGTATGCTGTTTTTAACCCCAGACAATGAATTTGCTGGTGATAAACAGGAAATTTCTTTAGATACGATTAAAGAAGTAAGAGATAGCATGGGTTAATGCTTCTCTTATGAGTCAACAAATTCCCCAAGAATTTTGGCAAGGTGTAGAATTGTTTAATACAGGACAATTCTATGCCTGTCACGATACATTAGAAGCCTTGTGGATGGAAGCCACAGAGCCAGACAAAACTTTTTATCAAGGAATTTTACAAATTGCAGTAGCCCTATATCACTTGGGTAACACTAATGTGCGCGGTGCGATAATTTTACTTGGCGAAGGTAGCAATCGTCTCGCTCGTTACCCATCTGTTTACAGCGAAATTGATGTTGATGAGTTATTACAACAAAGCATAGCTTTATTAAAAGCACTCCAACAAAATCAACTCAATCAAATCGACTCTTCCTCAGATCAAGCAGATACTTTACCTCTCCCCCGGATTTTGCGAGTTGAGGAGTGAGATGGGGTTCGGGGGGATGGGGGGATGGGGGGATGGGGGGATGGGGGGACAAGGGGACAAGGGGACAAGGGGACAAGGAGATGGGGGGATAGGGAGATGGGGGGATGGGGAGATGGGGGGATAGGGAGATGGGGAGAGGAGCTTCCTAGTTATTAACCTCTAACCTTTAACCTTTCACCTTTAACCTTTGAAACATTGGAAGTTATTGAAGCGTCTTGGAGAATGAGAGATTATTTGTAGCCAAATAGTCATTCAAAGTATATATATTATCATGTCCAAAGATTAGTTACTATTCCCTATTCCCTACTCCCTACTCCCTTCCTATGATCAACAACTACCGATTGCCTAAACTTGAATTGCGTCGTCTGGGTTTGGCTTTAATGCTACCTGTTGCGCTGTATGGTGCGGTAGTGTTTCCTGCTCAGTTACAAACTGCTACAGCCCAAACTTCCTCAGATAACCGTCCTCTTTCTATCCGTGCGGATGTGCAAGAATATAACTCTAAGACTGAGGTATTTACTGCACGGGGTAATGTACAAGTGTTGTATCCGGCTCGTCAAATTCAAGCTACAGCAGCCCAAGCACAATATTTAAATCGGGAACGTCGAATCAACCTCAATGGTAATGTGTCTATTTTGGAAAAAGGCATTAATAGTATTCGAGGAGAAAACGCTAGTTATTTAATGGATGATGGACGATTTATCGTTACACCCAAAAGTGGTAGTCAAGTAGTTTCTACATATACTGTAGATAATAATAATACAAATGCTCGGAACCAAGCATCAAGAAATAATCAACCTCTAACTATTCGTGCGGACTTACAAGAATATAATTCTAATACAGAAGTAGCGACCGGACGCGGCAATGTACAACTTTCATATCCCTCTGCTCAGATTAAAGCAACGGCAGCCCAAACACAATTTTTTAATCGGGAACGCCGGATTATTCTCAGTGGTGGTGTGTATATTTTGCAAGAAGGTAGAAATAGCATCCGGGGAGAAACAGTTACTTATTTAATTGATGAAGGAAGATTTGTTGCTACACCGAAAAGTGGTGGTCAGGTAGAGTCGATATATATTATAGATGATGCTAATGGTAATACTCAACCATCAAAAGCTCCGTCAACGCCAAACTTAAGACGTTCTAATTAGGGAAAATAAAACAAAAACACCAATCGTGAAAATTGTTTTAGAGAACATTCACAAATCCTACGGTAAGCGAACGATTGTTAATCGCGTTAACCTTTCTGTCGCTCAAGGTGAAATTGTCGGTTTACTCGGACCAAATGGTGCTGGTAAGACGACAACTTTTTATATTGCTACTGGTTTAGAAAAACCAGACCGAGGAACGGTTTGGCTTGATAATCGTGATATTACTACTATACCGATGCATGGAAGAGCGCGTCTGGGTATTGGTTATTTAGCACAAGAAGCAAGTGTTTTTCGTCAATTAAGCGTTCGGGAAAACATATTACTGGTACTCGAACAAACCAAAGTACCTCGTGCCGAATGGGACATACGTGTTGATCGACTGTTACGAGAATTTAGTTTAGAGAAAGTTGCTCACAGCAAAGGAATTCAACTTTCTGGAGGAGAAAGACGTAGAACCGAATTAGCTAGAGCTTTAGCATCTGGAAGAGAAGGACCCAAATTTTTATTTTTAGACGAACCCTTTGCTGGAGTTGATCCCATTGCGGTTTCCGAAATTCAAGAAATTGTCGCAAGACTTCGCGATCGCAACATGGGAATCTTGATTACAGATCATAACGTCCGCGAAACCCTTGACATTACCGATCGGGGTTATATCATGCGTGAAGGACAAATATTAGCCTCCGGTTCCTCCGACGAACTTTATGATAATCCTCTTGTAAGACAATATTATTTGGGTGAAAATTTTCAGGTTTAGTATGGGAATGGGTAATTGGTAATTGGGGATTGGTAATTGGTAATTGGTAATTGGTAATTGGTAATTGGTAATTGGGGAATGGGGAATCGAGAAGAGAAAATCCTAATTATTAACCTTTAACCTCTAACCTTTAACCTCTAACCTCTAACCTTTAACCTCTAACCTTTAACCTCTAACCTTTAACCTTTAACCTCTAACCTTTTATGAATAATGGCTAAATATAAATCTTCTCATACTTCTTCGCTATTGCCAATGTCAATCATGGATCGCTATCTTACCAGCGAAATGGTACCACCATTTTTATTTGGTGTTGCGGCTTTTTCTTCCTTGGGAGTGTCGGTTGGTGCGGTTTTTGAATTAGTACGTAAAGTTGTAGAATCTGGATTACCGATAGGAATAGCTGCTCAAGTTTTTATCTTAAATTTTCCCGAATTCATAGTTTTAGCTTTCCCCATGTCCACATTATTAGCTACCTTGATGACTTACAGTCGTCTTTCTAGTCAAAGCGAATTAATCGCATTGCGTAGTTGTGGTGTTAGCGTTTATCGCATGGTTGCGACAGGTGTATGTTTAAGTTTTTTGGTAACAGGATTAACATTTATATTTAACGAACAAATTGCACCAACAGCAAAGTATCAAGCATCTCAGACGATGCAAAAAGCCCTAAAAACAGAACAACCTAGTTTTAAAAGAGAAAATTTAATTTATCCAGAATATAAAAAAGTTAAACAAAAAGATGGTAGTAAACAAAGAGTTTTAGCGCGGCTATTTTATGCCGATACATTTGATGGTAAACAGATGAAAGGTCTGACAATTATAGACCGTTCTCAAGAGGATTTTAGTCAGATTCTGCAAGCAGAATCGGGAGAATGGAACGTCAAGGATAACGTTTGGGACTTTTATAATGGTACTATTTATTTGATATCTCCAGATAGTTCTTATCGTAATATTGTCCGCTTTGATCGGCAACAGTTAAAATTACCCCGTACTGCATTAGATTTAGCACAAGAAAGCCGCGATTACGGCGAAATGAATATTGTTCAAGCATTAGAGCAACTAGAATTAGAAAAACTCGGTGGTGACGAGCAAAAAATTCGTAAACTTCAGGTCAGAATCCAACAAAAAATGTCCTTACCATTTGTTTGTGTCGTTTTCGGCTTAGTTGGTGCCACCATGGGAAGTATACCAGGAAGAACTGGTTCGGCAAAAAGTTTTGGTATTAGTGTAATAATTATTTTTGGTTACTATTTATTCAGTTTTATTACTGGTGGATTAGCGCAAGCGGGTATTTTTTCTCCTTTTCTCGGAGCTTGGTTCCCCAACTTTTTAGGATTGGGAATTGGTTTATTCTTGTTAGCACGTGTCGCAAGACGTTAATCCGGGCAGTGGGAAGTCGGGTTTTTGAAGTTAAATATCTCAACAGACAAGACAATCGTCCTAAAAACCCGACTTCTGACTATGATTACAGGATTATATAGCAATCCTAAATGATTTGTAATAAATTTATATCCCATATTCCGCACTCTAACTGTCACAAAGGTATTTTTACTGTTTTTTTAGAATAAAACAAAGCTAGCTTATATACTTAATCTCCTTGTTTTAACTGATATGAAAGATTATTTAAGCATAATTTTTATCTCAAATTCTGGTAAAAGTTAAGTGATTACCGATTGTGACACTCTATGTGCGGAATGTAGGATTAACGACAGCATTCGTCTAAAACAAATATTAACTACCCAGAGAACTCAAATCATTAAAAAATGAAAAATTTTCATTATTCGTTGATAACTGCTTCCGCTATTCTCAACTTAGCAGAACGAGCGCGGTGATTAGTCGAAATTTCTTCCTCTTGAGCAATAATCGGCTTTTTTGTCAATATTTTCAATGATTGATTATCTTTAAAAGCGTGTTTAACTATCCTATCTTCTAAACTGTGAAAACTAATAATTGCAATTTTTCCACCTGCAACTAGTGCATTCGGTGCTTTTTCTAAAAGAGTTTCTAAAGACTTTAACTCATCATTGACAGCAATTCGTAAACCTTGAAAAACACGAGTTGCGGGGTGAATTCTGCCATATCTATACTTACGAGGAACGCAGTAAGATATAGTTTCAGCTAACTGAGTTGTAGTAGAAAACGGACGCTGTTCTACAATACGTCTAGCAATGCGTCTTGATAACCTTTCCTCACCATATTTAAAGAAAATATTCGCTAATTCCACCTCATCCCAATGATTAATCACCTCAGCAGCAGTTAAAGATTGTCTTCGATCCATCCGCATATCCAATTCAGCTTCATAACGAAAACTAAAACCCCTCTCCGGATTATCTAAATGGTAAGAACTAACTCCCAAATCTGCAATTATCCCGTCAAAAGTATTACGTGGAAACTCGTATGCAGCGAAATTACTATGGACAAATTCTACACGATTTCCATACTCAGCTAAATTGTTTTTTGCTGCTGTTAAAGCATCTTCATCTTGATCGATCGCAGTTATTCGCGTATCCGGTGCAGCTTCTAAGATTAACCGAGAATGTCCCCCACCACCAACCGTTGTATCTAAATAATGACCATTACTACGTATCGCCAAACCTGTAATTATTTCCTTTCCTAAAACGGGAACGTGTGAAAAAGCAGGTGTTTCAATATTAGATGGTGTTGGCGATTCATTAATCATGGACATTTGCATCTGACTCTGATTCTTCAATTTCCGAAATACCTATTAAGGTGACGGGTGGACAGTTGGGGAATTCAACAATAAGCTTTAGCTTACCTCCCATTGCTGCAATATATTTCTGCAAAGTTGAAAGCATCAAATCGGTTCGCTGCTCCAATCGGGAAATATTCCCTTGGTCAATTTGTAAAAATTCTGCCATTTGTTTTTGAGTTAGCTTTCTAGCTTGTCTCAACTGCTGTCGAGTCATTTCTTCGGCAATCAGTCGTTTTGATTCTTCTTCAATTTTTTTCCGTCGTTCTGGTGACAACTCTTCTAATTTTTCTTTTAAAGTTTTCCCCATAGCTTATTCTGACTTTTGATCTTGTTGATTTTTAATTTGGGCTAAGTGGGCTTCAAACCTGTCATCAGCAGTTTTAATAAGTTGCTTATAAAAACGACTTTCACTACCACCTGATTTATCACCTGCTACTAATAATATTGCATCCCTTTTGGGGTCAAATGCGAATGCAACACGCCAAACACCATTTGCGGCTTTAAATCTTAATTCCTTCATGTTGTTATGTCGTGAACCATTAAGTGTATCAACATGAGGTCGTCCCAATTCGGAACCGAAAACTTCCAACAGATTAACACGAGCAAGTAATTTATTTTGCACCTCTTGTGGTAGAGCATCAAACTCAGGTTCAAAATCTTGATGAAATTCAACAACCCAACTGATTAATTATGCACTTAAATACATATATTTTCAAGTACATATTATCATTACATAACAATCTTGAATAATTCGTGAGACGTTCCCTTCAAAGACAAGTTACCAGATTGTAAATGTGCTAGCAGGGAATGCTCGTATTTAATTTGTGCGGTAGTTATAGAATTGTCATACAGCTTGAACACAAACTGACCCGAATCAGGAGCATCTACAAAAAAAGTTGTATTGACAGTACCTTGATTTGTCGGTTGAATAGCTGGATTCTCAAGAAACGACCATACACTGAGCAATTCAGTAGTATCAGCGACAGTAACTGAATAATCTTTAGAATTAGACATCATAATGCACTTTACCTCGTTTGATTCATCATTGATCCTTCATAATTAAAGAAACCGTTCATTATTAATCTTTCACCCAACCAAACAGCTAGCATAACCAAATATTGGATTAGAAATATTTGGTTAAAATAATGAAGCTGAGGGAAGAGAGCAAAAAAGTTTATCTTGGGGAGAATTACTGATTCATGGCATTAATGGAAACTCGCACCGAACCAATGGTGCTGAACATGGGACCGCACCATCCTTCGATGCACGGGGTTTTACGTCTAATCATGACTTTAGACGGTGAAGACGTAGTAGATTGCGAACCCGTTATCGGCTATTTGCACCGGGGAATGGAAAAAATCGCCGAAAACCGTACTAATATCATGTACGTTCCCTACGTGAGTCGGTGGGATTACGCAGCAGGAATGTTCAACGAAGCCGTTACCGTTAACGCACCGGAAAAATTAGCGGACATCGAAGTTCCCAAACGCGCTAGCTACATCCGCGTTATTATGCTGGAATTGAACCGCATCGCTAACCACTTGCTGTGGTGGGGTCCATTTATGGCTGATGTCGGCGCGCAAACTCCCTTTTTCTACCAGTTTCGCGAACGCGAGATGATTTACGATTTATGGGAAGCCGCTACAGGTTATCGCATGGTTAACAACAACTATTTCCGCATTGGTGGTGTAGCGGTTGATTTACCCTACGGTTGGGTAGATAAATGTATGGAATTTTGCGAATACTTTTTACCCAAAGTAGACGAATATGAACGTTTAGTAACCAAAAACCCCATATTTCGCCGTCGCGTGGAAGGAATTGGCGTAATTACTCGCGAACAAGCCATCAACTGGGGACTATCTGGTCCAATGTTACGCGCTTCTGGGGTGAAATGGGACTTACGCAAAGTTGACCATTACGAATGTTATGACGATTTCGACTGGGATGTACAATGGGAAACCGCTGGAGACTGCTTCGCTCGTTATGCCGTGAGAATGCGGGAAATGCGCGAATCAGTCAAAATCCTCAAGCAAGCTCTTAAAGGGCTTCCTGGTGGTCCTTACGAGAACTTGGAAGCCCTTCGGATGCAGGAAGGTAAAAAGTCCAAGTGGAACGATTTTGAATATCAATACATTGCCAAAAAAGTAGCTCCTACCTTTAAAATTCCCAAAGGTGAAATCTATTCCCGTATAGAAAGTGGTAAAGGTGAATTAGGAATTTACTTAGTTGGTGATGATAACGTCTTTCCTTGGCGTTGGAAAATTCGCCCAGCGGACTTCAACAATCTACAAATTTTACCCGAATTATTAAAAGGTGTAAAAGTAGCAGATATCGTTGTCATATTGGGTAGTATTGACGTAATTATGGGTTCCGTTGACAGATAATTTCAATTTTAGATTTTAGATACTTCGGCAAGCTCAGCACAAGTTTTAGATTTTGGATTATATGATGAAAATCCACAATCTAAAATCTTTTATTTCGAGTATGAGAATTTAGATACCCGACTTCTTCAAGAAGTCAGGTATCTGAACAATCAAATAGGATTGCGATAGAAGTTCGGAGTTAGTTCAGACTTTTGCAATACTACGTCTGGGACTTTGAAATATCAATCCAAAACATACAATCCAAAATCTTGTGATTTCTCTAATAATCTTTTTATTTTTCTTTCCTGCTTGTTTTGGTATATTAAAACAAGTTATTTGGAGTACGGAATTAACCGACCAATTATTAGCTTTTGCTATATTTTTACTGTGTATAGAGCAAGCCAATATGGCAAATCAAGATTTACAAAAAGTCGCTGATGCGAAAAATGTTGTTAAAGATGCTCGCTTGAATTATTTTCAAATAATTACTGTTATCACAATTATTATTGAATTAATCGGCTTTTATTTAGCATCAATATGGTTAGGATGGGGTTCAATTGTCATTTTAATCGGCTTAATCTGGTTTAACTTATTTGCTAATATAAAAATCACTAATTCATCACCAAATATTATTCAAACTTGGAACATTACCGAACGTCTACCAGTTTTAATCGCTGATATAATTGGATTACTATTAATTAGTATGTGGATATTAAAAATTGGTGATTTTGGGATATCTTTGGGGCTTTTTACAATGACGATTGTTTACTGTAGTATTAAATTATTTCTGTTTTTTAATTCTTCCAATTATGTTGGAGAGGTATGATAGTTTAATTAAATCAGTGAACAGTCAACAGTTATCAGTCCTGCCCGGTTTCAGTCGGGGATTTAACCCCGACTGAAACACACCACTTGCCGGAAGTGGGGGACTCTGACTCCCAATTGATTTACAGTTTTTAACTGATAACTGATAACTGATAACTGATAACTGATAACTGTTAAACTATTTCCTATGGTTTATCTGGCGTTACAGAATCCGGGTATGAATTTAGATTTTGAGACGTTATGTATAACGTCTCTATAAAGGTTTCGGTTATCCATAAAATTTGATTTATACTTATTTTTAGTAACGCCGTTTATCTTATATTAAGTCCGAATAATTAATTAGTTATTATCCCTTGTTAAGAGTTCTCTATACCTGACAATTTATTAAAAAATTAAACAGGATTTCTATATAACCAAAAATAGATAAATATAATTAATATAATTAAACTCAATATGGAACACAACTCCCAACTTTACGAAGAAATCACCAACCACATCACCAAAAGTCCTGAGCAACGGATTAGTTTCGCCGAATACATGGACTTAGCGCTATATCACCCAGAATATGGCTATTATTCCCAAAAAGCGGTAAATATAGGCAAAGAAGGTGATTTCTTTACCTCCGTGCATCTCGGTGCTGAATTTGGGGAAATGTTAGCAATTCAATTCGTGCAAATGTGGGAAAGATTGGGTAAACCAGTAGCTTTTTCACTAATAGAAATGGGTGCTGGACAAGGACATTTAGCGTCAGATATTATTAGCTATATTAAACAACAATATCCCGATTTTTTCCAAGCATTAAAATATATAATTGTTGAAAAATCACCTGGTTTAAAACAGCTTCAAGAACAACGGTTAGAAAAATTTGAAATTAACTGGTGTAGCTTAGAAGAAATACCAAATAATTCTGTGATTGGATGTTTTTTTTCAAATGAATTAGTAGACGCTTTTCCCGTTCATCAATTTATCTTAGAGAACGGAGAATTGCGAGAGATTTATGTTACCGTAACAACAGAATTTGAAACCGGGAAATTATTTACAGAAATTGCAGATAAACCTTCCACACCAGAACTTATTAACTATTTAAAATTGTTAGAAATTGACATTAGTAAATACCCTTCAGGATATCGTAGCGAAATTAATTTAGCGGCTTTAGAATGGTTAGGTGTAATAGCAAACCGTTTACAGCGCGGGTATGTGTTAACAATTGATTATGGTTATACTCAAAACCGTTATTACAATCCGAGACGGGATAAAGGAACCTTACAGTGTTACACTCGACATCATCGCCATAATGACCCCTATATTAACATTGGACAACAAGATATTACCGCTCACGTTGATTTTACAGCCCTAGAAAAAAATGGCGATCGCCATAGTTTACACAAAATTGGTTTAACTCAGCAAGGATTATTTTTGATGGCTTTGGGATTAGGTGAACGTGTAGCGACATTATCCCAATCAAAACAACCTTTATCCAGTTTACTCCAACGCCGCGACTCATTACACCAACTTTTAGATCCTTTAGGGCTTGGTGGTTTTCATGTTTTGGTTCAAGCTAAAGGATTAACATTAACAGAAATATCTCAACCCCTTAAAGGCTTTATCCAACCACAGTAAACAGAAGTGAGCGTAATCAAAAAAATCACCGCAAAAAAACTAAAAATTAATTAAAATTAATTAATCTGATCATCGCGATCGTTGATATAACATAACAGTAATTGCAACGGTATATAAACATAACAAAGGTAATAATTATGTCTACTCATGACTTATTAATGTTAATTGGATTGCTTACTCCCGGAATCTTACTTTCAGTGATCATTATGGTGACATTTGCCGCTGGAGGCTAAAAAAAGTTAGGAGTTAGGAGTTAGGAGTTAGGAATTAAGAGTTAGGAGTTAGGAATTAAGAGTTAGGAGTTAGGAGTTAGGAGTTAGGAGTTAGGAGTTAGGAGTTAGGAGTTAGGAGTTAGGAGTTAGGAGTTAGGAGTTAGGAATTAAGAGTTAGGAGTTAGGAGTTAGGAGTTAAGAGTTAGGAGTTAGGAGTAATTTAGTTTGTCCTCCTATTACCCTAGCTCCCTATCCTCTTATTCGTTCTTTTCCCAAACCCAATATCACTTTTAAAACAAATTATTAAGCAGGAATTAAAAAATGAAGGTTGCATTTCTGGGTACTGGATTAATGGGACAACCAATGGCACAAAGGTTATTAGAAAAAGATGTCAAGTTGATAGCTTACAACCGTACCCCAGAAAAATTAGAACCGATTATAGCAGCAGGTGGGGAAATTGCCGAACATCCCCATCAAGCAATTAGTGCTGCGGATTACGTAGTTCTCATGCTAACCAACACCGCAGCTATTTACAGCGTCTTGCTTTCCGATATGTCTTCTAGAAGTGTCGCAGGAAAACAAGTGATTCAAATGGGGACAATTACCCCTACAGAAAGCAGAGAAATTAGAGATGCAGTAGTAGCTGCTGGTGGAGACTACATCGAAGCACCAGTACTTGGTAGTATCCCCGAAGCCAAAGCTGGTAAACTGATTGTTATGGTAGGCGCACTACGAGACCAATATAAACACAGTTTGGAACTATTAAAGCATTTTGGTCCCGAACCCATATTAGTAGGCTCCGTAGGCAGCGCAGCAGCCTTAAAATTAGCTTTAAATCAATTAATTGCATCCTTAACATCTGCCTTTGGTCTTAGTTTGGGATTTATCCAAAGTCAAGGTATTAATCCAGACATATTTATGCAAATTTTGCGTGAAAGTGCTGTTTACGCACCCACTTTTGATACAAAACTACAACGCATGGTAGAGGGAAATTACGCTAATCCCAACTTCCCCATGAAACACTTAGTCAAAGACACAGATTATTTTATTGAAGAAGCCAAAGAAGCCGGTTTAAACGTTAGTAGTATTCAAGGAGTACGAGAAATTCTCGATATGGCGATGAAAATGGGAATGAATAATGAAGATTATTCATCTTTGTTTGAAGCAATTAAAGCAGGAGAGTAGGGAACAGTTATCAGTTATCAGTTATCAGTTGACATACAGATTTCTTGCCTCTTGCCTTTAACCTCTTGCCTCTTGTCTCTTGCCTTTAACCTCTTGCCTCTTGCCTCTTGCCTTTAAGCTTTAACCTTTAAGCTTTAACCTTTGACCTTTAAGCTTATAGCTTTGGTAAAATCTCCGGTAATAATTGCCCTGGAATTTTTGATAAAGCTAAATTTTGTCCTTGAATTCCTAATTCATCATGAAAACCGCGAATTGTTTTAATCATATAAGTAATGGTGCTTTGATGGGAAACTGAATCTTTGCTGATTCCTGCTAAAGCTTGTAAATGATTTTCTAATGCTTTTTCTAAATATTGGGAACGAATTGATTTATCTTCTGTAAAAAATTTATCTGTAGCTAACTGATAGTTTGCTAAACCCAAATTATTATGAGTTGCAAATACATCAAAACTTAAAGATACACCTGCAAGTGAATGAGCTAAAGCTAAGGCTTCATCATAAGCCTCAATACACATTTTCAAATACTCTAATTTATGATCTTTTTGGGTTTGCGGTTGATTTGCTAAATGCCAATAAGCAGTACCAAGATTATTTTGTGTCGCGGCGCAAGCTGTGGGAACGTTTGCTGGTGTACGATATTTTAATGCCTCATTATAAGCATTGATAGCTAATTGCAAGTTTTCTACCGGCTGTTCGTATTGGGCAAGATTCCAGCAGGCTGTACCAATATTATTTTGAATCATACCGTATTTTAACGGTTCTTGCTCGGAATTATAATAAACAAGGGCATGGTTGTAAGCGATTACAGCCTGCTTTAAATTGATTACAGGTTGATTATATTGCGCTAAATGCCAGTGAGCAGTACCCAAATTATTTTGACAAGCTGCATACTTTAAGGGTTCCATTTCGGCAGTACGAAAACTTAAAGCCTCCATATATGCTGTTACCGCATTTTGCCAGTTCTCGTCTGGATTATGAAAACGAGCTAAATCACCATATGCTGTTCCTAAATTATTTTGTACTCTGGCGTAAGTTTCTGGATGGCTTTCTGGTGAAATCAACTTTAACGCTAATTCGTAAAATTCAATACCCTGCTCAATGTAAGATTGACCTTCATGAGAATTAGGTGGGGTACGATAGAGCATCCAATAAAGTGTACCCAAATCGTTTAATACATCCGGTACCACAGGTGAAGAATCATTATAAGAAATTGATTCTTGATATGCCAGAATTGCTATCATTAAATTCTCTAAAGTTGATTGTCCCTGTTCTATACGGATGCGATAAATATTTCCTAAGCGATAATAAGCAGCTCCAATATCTGCTTCATTGGCTTGTTGTGAATGTAAATCCTCAATTTCTTGCAAAATTTGCTGTATTTGCAAGTTTTGATCTGGATCGTCAGCAATTGTAGTGCCGATAGTTACCAATATAAGCTCGGTTAACTCTTTGCTAATGTGAGGCAAATCTGACGGATTGGGAATATGACTCGAATTATTTTGAGGAATTGGTTGGATATTTTCCTCTTGTTCCATTCCAGGAATAAATACTTCGAGTGCCGATAGGGGATTTTCTTCCTTGGTTGTTAAAGATGCTTGTAGCGATTCGGAGGAATTATCTGAATCATAAGGGGTTTGTGTGAGTGGAAAATCCAAATCTTCCCCAAGATCCAAATCCTCAAGTGGCATTGTTAACTGTTCTTCGTCTATGAGTGATTCTTCTACAGAATCTAAATCAAAACTCCTCTGAACCGAAAAACGTCGGGGTGTACTTCTAGTTTGGGTTGTTGGAGTTGGTTCTCCAGCAAACAAAAATATACCCGTCCGACAATGCCAAAACTGTGGTGCAGACTGTTGAATTGCACGTAACCACGGACGTGGAACCCATAGTAACAAGCTTGATTCTAAAAATCTGCTGTCTTTTTGACTTGAGAGCTGCTGCTCTGTTAAACGTAGATAATGTAAAAATAAACGTTGTATGGCAACGGGTTGTCTAGTTAACTGTTCCGTACCCACCATTTGAAATGACGGTATTGGTAAAGCCTTTCCCGGCACATCTGTGGAACCACCTACAACTGGTGGGGGATAATTACTTAACCATTGATTTATTTGCGCTATGGGATTTGGGTCATTTAAATTCAACCGTAAAGTCACCAATCGCGGATAAGCTGGGGTACTAGCTTCAGATTCATTATTGATCGGCTGGTACAACACCTGTCCTACGGGATATGCCAAAGTTGAATGTAAACGAGCCGCTACCTGATTTCTCAAGTTTAAATCGTCACATACCGCTATGAAAATTTGTCTTCGCAAGCCTAGACCTAAAGCAAGTTTCAAGCGGTGATATACTTGCCGGTTCCAAGCAGAATTGTTCGATGTTACAGTATCCTTTAAGCTCATAGCGGCTCATCATCAGCCAAATGCAGTTTACTTTCCCTTTAGGGACAATATATAAGCAGCAACCTTCGTTGTGACTATGACTAGGATTTTCAAGTAATTATGGCATTGCTCAGGAAAAATCCGGTCTTTCAGGTTTCACGGATGATAAAAGTTTTATTTTATACTTACCTTTTTCTGATATTTTAACAAATAAAAAACCAGGCTCCTAGATAGATTGGAACCTGTTATACCAAAAATAGATAAATTTTTGTCAGAAACTTATATTAACCAACATTAGACACCGAGAAAGCGACGAAAAATAAACCTCCAATCAATGCAGCAGCACCAATTCCTAAAACAACATAAGTTATTTGTTGCTTTTTATTTGGAGGCTCAGCCTTGTAAACCTTTGGTTCACGAGCAAAATTATTTAAACGACCGCCTTCTTCTGTGGTATATGGCATAATTAAAACCCTTGTTTTTCTCTCAATATTATTTTACATGAACAGTATATCTACATCTTTTCCTAAAGACATAGTTTGTAAGAATTGGTAATGGTTAATGGGTAATTGGTAATGGGTAATTGTCCACTGTCAACTGTCCACTGTCCACTGTCAACTGTCCACTGTCAACTGTCCACTGTCAACTGTCCACTGTCAACTGTCCACTGTCCACTGTCCACTGTCCACTGTCAACTGTCAACTGTCCACTGTCAACTGTCCACTGTTCCTGTCAAAGGTGAGGAAGCACTCGCATAATTTTTCATCGGCATTCTACCGGCTAGATATGCTAAACGTCCAGCTAATGCTGCCATATTCATTGCTCTTGCCATTGCAGCTGGGTTTTTGGCAAGGGCGATCGCGCTGTTAATCAGTAAAGCGTCTGCACCCATTTCCATAGCTTGGGCTGCTTCGGATGGGGAACCAATTCCCGCATCTACGACTACCGGCACTTTGGCGTTTTCGATAATAATTTTAATGTTGGCAGTGGTTTGCAATCCTTGTCCGGAACCGATGGGGGCTGCTAAAGGCATTACGGTTGCACATCCGACTTCTTCTAAGCGTTTCGCTAGCATCGGATCGGCGTTGATGTAGGGGAGTACGGCAAAACCTTCTTTTACTAGTTGTTCGGCTGCTTGCAAGGTACCGATGGGATCTGGAAGTAGATATTTTGCGTCGGGAATAACTTCTAATTTGACAAAATTATTATCTTCTTGACCGAGAATTTTCGCCATTTCTCTTCCTAAACGAGCAACGCGAATTGCTTCTTCTGCGGTTTTACATCCTGCGGTATTAGGTAACATCCAAATTTTACTCCAGTCTAATGCTTCGGCTAAACCTTCATGACCCGGAGCATTGGTTTGGACTCTACGTACTGCGACTGTAACTATTTCACATTCACTTTCTGCTACACTCTGCTGCATTTCCGCAATGCTTGAGTACTTACCCGTACCTGTCATCAATCGTGATGTAAATTCTTTACCAGCTATTTTTAAAATAGAATCTTTAATTGGTAATCGAGAAGAAATATTACCATTAGAAAAATTTACCGAGGAAGTGACCATGGGGGTAGATGTAGATGATGAATTATGAAAGCGTGAATAATCAAAGTGATTTAGCAACGGATCGGCTTTTCCTGACAAAATTAAGTCGGCAGTTAATTTTGCTGTTATGGGTGTTAGCAGAATACCATTACGATGATGACCAGTGGCAAATATTAAGTTTTTGCACCAACTATTGCCAAGGATGGGTAATTCATCGGGAGTAGTAGGACGAAATCCCCACCACAATTCTTCGATGGGATAATTTTGTAATTGAGGATATAGCCGAATCGCTGCTGTAAGTAAACTTTGAATACCTACAGGTGTATTTCCATCTGTAAAACCGACATTTTCGCAGGTAGCCCCAAGAATAATTCTGCCATCGCGTCTGGGTACAATGTAAATATCATCTCCGAATAGTACTCGACCCAAAGGTAATTCTGGAGCAGACAATGGTATTTTAACGCTCAACATTTGTCCTTTTACAGGACGCACGGGTAAAGGTAATAATTCATGAACCCAAGCACCCGTTGCTAAAACGTATACAGAAGCGCTCAAGGTGCCAGCATTAGTTTGTAAACCCGTGACTTTTCCTTGCTGTTGAATGATTCCTTTTACCGTAATCCCTTCTTGGATTTCTACACCAATATTTTCCGCAGCAATTAAAAGTGTTTGGAATAAAGCCCTATTATCCACTTGACCATCTTCAGGGTACCACCAACCGCCAATCACTTCTTCACTTAATCCCGGTTGGTATTGATGAATTGTTTGTTTATCTAACCAATAGGAAGGAGATGGGGGGATAGGGGCATAGAGGGAAACGGAAGAAAATTCTGCTTTATCCCCTCGTCTCCCTGTCCCCTTGTCCCCTTGTCCCCTTGTCTCCCTGTCCCCTTGTCCCCTTGTCCCCTTGTCCCCTTGTCCCCTTGTCTCCCTGTCCCCTTGTCCCCTTGTCCCCTTGTCCCCTTGTCTCCTCGTCCCCTCGTCCCCTCGTCCCCTTGTCCCCTTGTCCCCCTCTCCCCTTGTCTCCTCGTCTCCCTCTCCCCTTGTCCCCTTGTCCCCTTGTCCTCTCAAAACTGGGGCTAAAATACCACAAGCCCAATAACCAGTATCTAAACCCGTTATTTCAGTTAATTTTCTTGTCCAATCTGGATATAAATATAGGGAACGATTACATAATTCCAGCATTGCCGGATCGGAAATTCGTTCAGCAGAAGGTGCTAACATTCCGGCTGCGGCTGTCGCTGCTGCTGCTTGTTGATTTCGGCTTATAGCGGTGACTTTAGCACCGCGTAGTTTGAGTTCAATGGCTGTTGCTAAGCCGATAACACCGCCACCAATAATTAAAATGTCACTAGTCATTAGTCAGTCGGTCATGAGTCGTTAGTTATTATTAACTAGTAACAAATAACTAGTAACTTATATCTTATAACTCCCAACTGATAATTGACTGCTAATAACCGGCATCTTTTACCATAAAGCGCGAATTGGTGCGTTATTTCCAGATCTACTTCTTGTTTGACCTACAGGTGTAGTAGATTCTGTTGTATCACCTTGAGCAGTTGTTGTAGGCGCACTCTGAACTGTTCTTTGGTTATTGTTGCTATTTTGAGCAACGCTGCTTTCTCCAGAAGACCCAGTGGCAGTACTATTAACATTAATATTAGCTGGAAGAACTTGGGATTTTTTTTCGCCTGTGGGAACTTCCGCATTACGTCCGTCCATCGGAAAATTAATACCCAACAATGTACCTAGCAAAATCGCCAAGCCTCCTGCCATCAAAATTAACGGTGTCCATCTACCCATTTTTGTTTTATCTCCTTTTCAAACTTAATGGTATCTTTTCTTACTTTTCGATATTTCCATTTTCCTACCTCAAGCTCACCCTTGTGACAAAGAAGAAAATGGAAAATGTGCGTCTTTTCGCATTTGAACAATATAACGGTTGTATCGGTAGACTTACCAATTTTACTAACAGTTAATTGTTAATTACTGTATTCACTGTTGTTATAAAGGTCAATGGCATTTTGTTGCAAAACAAATAATAAAAATATCCGGTTGTGCCTGGGAACAGCAACGCCGGAATTGCATATATAATCATTGTCTTAGGTTGAACTAAAAAAACAGGCATCTTACATTACCAAACTGGCTTTTTATTGTACATTGACACATTGCCTTTTGTGGTTATTGTTCTACTCTCTATTAATTATGACCGTAAATTCCTCACATCAACTTTGGATATACGATACCACGCTACGAGATGGTACTCAGCGTGAAGGCTTATCAGTTTCGCTGGAAGATAAATTACGTATCGCTAGGAGATTAGATGAACTGGGAATTCCTTTTATTGAAGGTGGTTGGCCCGGAGCTAACCCTAAAGACGTAGAGCTTTTTTGGCAGTTGAAAGAACAACCACTCAAGCAAGCCCAAATTGTTCCCTTTTGTTCGACTCGAAGACCTAATAAACAGGCAAGTTGCGAACCAATGCTCCAAGCTATTTTGGCTGCGGGTACTAATTGGGTAACTACTTTTGGTAAGTCTTGGGATTTACACGTCACCGAAGGTCTGAAAACCAGTTTAGCAGAAAATTTAGAAATGATTCGCGATACGGTTACGTATCTTCACCATCATGGTCGTCGCGTTATATACGATGCTGAACACTGGTTTGACGGTTACAAACACAATAGAGATTATGCTTTACAGACTTTAAACACTGCTGTTGCTGCCGGTGCGGAATGGTTAGTTTTATGTGATACAAATGGTGGTACTTTACCTCACGAAATTTCACAAATTGTTACCGATGTCAAGAAAAACTTTCCCGAACATATTCAACTGGGAATTCATACTCACAATGATTCGGATACGGCGATCGCCAATGCTTTAGCTGGAGTCATGGCGGGGGTAACAATGGTACAAGGTACAATTAACGGGTATGGGGAACGCTGCGGTAATGCCAATCTTTGTTCTTTAATTCCGAATTTACAGCTAAAGCTGGGGTACAAGTGCATTGCTCCCAATCAGCTCTCGAATCTCGCACAAACCAGCCGTTTTGTCAGTGAAGTAGTTAACCTGGCTTCTGACGAACACGCTCCTTTTGTGGGACGTTCGGCTTTTGCTCACAAAGGTGGTATTCATGTATCAGCAGTACAAAGAAATCCCCTCACTTACGAACATATCGAACCAGAAAAAGTCGGAAATTGTCGTCGTATAGTAATTTCCGAACAAGCCGGAATCAGCAATGTTTTAGCTAAAGCCAGTGGATTTGGGATTGAACTTGATAAAAATCATCCTGCAACGCGGGAAATATTACAGCGTCTCAAAGAATTAGAAAGTCAAGGATATCAATTTGAAGCAGCCGAAGCTAGTTTTGAATTGTTGATGCGTGAGGTTTTACAAACTCGTCCCTCTTTTTTTCAAGTCAAAGGCTTTCAAATTCATTGCGATTTAAGTTCATCTTTGGAAACAACCAAAGCCCTCGCAACAGTTAAAGTCGCTGTCATTGGTGAAGATATTTGGGAAGCAGCCGAAGGTAACGGGCCAGTTGCTGCAATGGACGCAGCTTTACGCAAAGCTTTGCTCAAATTTTATCCGCAAATCAATACGTTTGAACTAAAAGATTATAAGGTCCGGATTCTCAACGGACATAGCGGCACCTCAGCCACAACCCGTGCAATGGTTGAAATCGGCAATGGACAGCAGCGCTGGACAACCATAGGAGTTTCTAACAATATATTAGAAGCTTCTTATCAAGCAGTAGTACAAGGATTGGAATACGGTTTAATGAAACACTCTCAATTCAAACAGTTGACAGTTGACAGTTGACAATTACCCATTACCAATTACCAATTACCCATTACCAATTTCAGACAAAATATTAAAAACACTCTCACACCTAATTTATGATTGGTTTAACAAGCTTAAAACAGATTCTTGGCTGTAATTGGGTTTTGGAATTCAAGATTTACGCTAAACTTTCCCAAGCTTGGGCTACGACTTGGCTTAGCCAACGACGTTGCTGTTTATCAAGTACGGCATCTTCTGCTAAAAGTTGGGAAGTCAATTCTTCTAATGATTGACCTTGAGAACGGACTAATTTTATTACGCCTGCGATGGCAACTGCAACCAGTTCTTCATTAATTGGCTGTTGTCTCATCGCAAAGATTTCTTGGGGGTTATCTGGGATGGGATAATTCATGGCGTGTGTGCGAATAATTAAAGGAACAAAAAAAAACTTGCGAACTCTTAAACTTTCTTTACAGAATATTTATTCAACTGATAGGGCGGAGTTTACCGCGATTTACAACTTTCTTAAATCTGTCTTAATGAGTAGATTTTGGGTATATTGCCACTAAAAATGAAAGAAATTATTTATTTAGAAATTCCAACCCCAGATACAGCAATGGTAAGAGACTGGTTGCAAAAATTTTTTGAACCGGGAACTTGCGACAAGATATTAACGTCTGATGGCATTCGCTTGAAGTCGTCTGATACTACATCTGTTGTTTCAGATATTACGGAAAAGTTACCAAACGAATTGTCTGTATTTGTGTGGAATGTGCAGCGAACCACGTATTTAAAGGTGTTTCGATGGGGTGATAAATTTCCCCAAGAGATACAAATTTTACGAAAGCTCACGGAGCAGCTTCGCGATCGCTTTCCTCATAGTTATCCGGAACCACCAGCGATTGATTTGTCGAATCAATCAATTTTTGCAGCCCTAGCTCCTCATTATCCCTTGACCGTGAAGTATTTCCAGAAAATGCCTAACGGAGAGTACCATTTAAACCGTGCTTATTGGTGGGAACAACGCTGGCGTGAAGGTGTAAGGAATCCCCAACAGCCCAAGCAAGTTATTTTTTCGCACCATGAAGCGGCTACAAGCGGATTTCCCCCCTCCTCGCCTCTCCCCTTGTCCTCTTCTACTTACGACCTAATCTATATCGGTGGGGCTTTAGGGGTGATTCATGCGGCAGTAATGGCTAAATTAGGCTATAAAGTACTGTTGGTAGAACGCTTGCCTTTTGGCAAGATGAATCGGGAGTGGAATATTTCCCGCTCGGAAATTCAAAGTTTGGTAAATTTGGGTTTACTGACTGCTGCGGAAGTGGAATCAATTATTGCCCGCGAGTATAAAGACGGATTTAATAAATTTTTTGATGCTTATATTCCCAATCAACTCAAATCGCCGATTCTTCATACACCCAATGTACTAAATATAGCATTAGACTCAGAAAAATTGCTGAATTTATGCGGCGATAAATTGCGATCGGCAGGTGGTGAAATTTGGGATGAAACGGAGTTTATCAAAGCGGATATTGATGCATCTCAAGTTGTTTTGACGCTCAAGGATTTATCATCACAAAATCAACATCTTGTGAGTGGTAGATTGCTGGTAGATGCGATGGGAACAGCATCACCGATTGCATGGCAACTCAATCCCAAACGTGCTTTTGACAGCGTATGTCCGACAGTCGGAGGAGTAGTCGAAAGTGGGTTTGAACCACAAGTGTGGGATTCTCAATACGGTGATGTTCTTAATAGTCATGGGGATATTTCACGGGGAAGACAGTTGATTTGGGAATTATTCCCTGGAGAAAACAAAGAACTGACGATTTACTTGTTTCACTATCATCAAGTAAACCCTGAAAATCCCGGCTCCTTAATGGAAATGTACGAAGACTTTTTCACCATTTTGCCAGAATATCGCCGCTGCGATATGGATAAACTAGTGTGGAAAAAACCTACGTTTGGATATATACCCGGACATTTCAGTGTTGGTAGTCGCGATCGCACTGTTGCTTATAATCGCTTAATTGCGATCGGTGATGCTGCATCGCTTCAGTCTCCTCTTGTATTTACTGGCTTCGGTTCTTTAGTACGCAATCTCGGCAGGTTAACGGAACTGTTAGATACTGCGCTCAAGCATGATTTACTTTCAGCAAGAGATTTAAATCAAATTCGCGCTTTTCAAAATAATATTGCCGTAACTTGGATGTTTTCCAAAGGAATGATGGTTCCCACCGGAAAATTTATCCCACCGGAGCGTATCAATGCTATGTTAAATAACTTTTTTGGGTTATTGGCAGATGAACCGTTGGAAGTAGCAGATAACTTTATCAAAGATAGATTTGATTTGCTGACTTTTAACCGACTCGCATTGAAAGCCGCGAAGAAAAATCCCGCATTGCTGTTGTGGATTTGGCAACTTGCGGGAGCAAAAGATTTACTGAGATGGGTTGGTAACTATATTGACTTTGCCCGCCATAGCATAGTTAGTGCTTTATTTGGTAAATGGTTCGAGCGATTTATCCGCTCAATCCAGCCAAAGTTAGAACCTCGCTTCCCAAGGTTATGGTTAAGACTTTTGGCTATAAATTATGCACTTAGTGCTGGTAAACCACTTCCCAAAAACCAAAATTATCAATTAAGAGTTGAAAGCAATCAGTTAATAGTTAGGAGTTAGGAGTTAGGAGTTAGGAGTTAGGAGTTAAACCCCTAACCCCTAACTCATAACTCTTGATTATCACTTTTATCGGAAAATTTTGGTAATTCCACAGATGCGAAGGATTTTCGTCCTTTAGGTGGACGCTTGGGATAAATCAATGGGGAAGGAGAATTAGTATGATACTCATCATTGTTGATGAACTCGAAAGATGGAGTATTTTCGGATAATTCAAAGGCTGGAAAATCAGAAATTTCTTCCCAATAATCTTGAGTTTCGCTGTCACTATTCTCATGCATCGATGAGGTAAAACTTATCGTCTGCTCATCTTGTGTGGAATAATTTTGATCGGTTTCAACATTTATGAAATTATCATGATTATTCGTTCCACTGGGTTCGATCACAGTTTTCCAATTCGGAATTATCGCCGATGACGTTTCTGCATCTTGTTTGGGGGGAGATTTTTGCAATCTAGATTCAGTTTGAGAAAAAAATGTTTGGATAACGCTATCTAATTTTTCTTCTAATTCTGATGAATCTGGGGGGGAAACTATTTGGTGTTCGGTTGCTTCCCCGTTTGCTGCATCATTTACTAAATTTTCTTTTGGTACTATATCTGGATTAGCTGAAAATTCCCAAGTAGAAGATTCTTCTTGAATAATTGGATTTTCACTATCATTAGCTGGAGATGTTGTCAGAATTTCTTGCCAATGGTCATTTTGTATTTTGTATGATTCCGGTGGAGCTGACCAAGGTTGAATTGATTGTATACTGCTTATGGGTTGAGTTCGCTTAAATTTACTTAGTTTTGAATTAGCTATTGTATCAGAAAAACTACTGTCGCTATCATCAAGGATATCGTAACCAGGAATTGATGTTTCTAGACTTTTTTCCAAAGCAGCTTTAAATTGTAAAGCTTGACGCTGCTGACGTTTGAGTCTAGTACGCAACTCCCGACAAGCATTTTCTGATTGCGATAAAAGCTGAGATTGTTCGTTGTACTTAGTTTGTATCAAAGCCGATTCGCGCTCCATTTGAGCAAGACGTTGCTGATTAAGTTCGATTTGTCCTTTATAGGATTCAGCTAAACTTTCTTGACGTTGAGCATTTTTTACGGTATTTTCTAACTGCTCGAACAAAGATTGTATCTGTGCTTGAGCGGCATTTAATTCTTGAGTTTGCTGTTGGAACATCGATTCTGCAACGATTGAACGCTTTTTTTGTCGTTGCAAAGCCGCTTGGGACTCATTTAAAGCCGTGGTTAGTTCTTCTATCTGATCGTACAGTTTGTTGTTCGCAGAACGTAATTCTTCGTTCAATTCCAGCAGTTTATCAAATTCTGCATTTACCATTGCTTGTTGTTGAGCATTGGGTTCGGCAATCCAATCATCCTCTAGAAGGGGTTCTGAGTTCGTCGGTTGATCAAATTCAGATGACTGACTCAATTGAGAATCAATAATTATTTCTACTGCTGTATCAAGCTCTTGTGTGACTTGATCTTCTTCTGAGGAACTCGCTGTTTGATCTACCGGGGGTTCCTCAGTGGCTGGTGCTAGCAACAGTATTTCTGTTGCTCTATTTTCACCAGCTAAAATCGCATGAAAAGGATTAGCCGTTTTCTCAGACGATTGGGACGAACCAACAGAATTTAAATTTTGAATATAAGCCCCATCATCTGGGGTTTGGGCTTCATGCATTACTCTTCACCCACCAGCTTCTATTAAAAGCAGACACTAAGGTATAGTTGTTCATTTATGCTGTCTTAACAAAATCTTTTCCTCAAGGCAAGAGATACTTTCCCCGATATAAGTTATTGAGTAACAATAATTCGTCGTTTTTCCGGGTTTTAGCGCAAAAATAGAATTTGAAAAAATTTAACAAACTCCATACAGCCCCAAGCAATTGTACTCGACAGCAATTTTTAATTAATTCACCCTCCGGGAGATGCTGCACTAATAGTAGTCCCAGTAGCTGCTAAAACCGCGCTGTCTCCTAATGTAGCAAATGACTCCCCCCTCTCAGCAAGTAATAATCGTAACAAGAAATTAAAGTAGTTGGTTTCAGTCAAGTTTAAATCTTCGACTGAAACCGTGATAACTGTTAACTGTTAACTGTTAACTGTTAACTGATTCAAGGAAGCCAGCGGGGATGAAAACCAACTAAAGGAAGTTGTTCTGGTTTTAGTTGTGCATTAAGATTATTTTCCTCATTGTCGCTAACAGGTAATAAGGGCATTAACCATAAGCTGCTTGTACTGATTTCCTGTCCGTCTTGTGTTTTTAATACTTTTCCTCGTACTTCCGTACTAGTATCTGTAATTGATTCTACTTGGTCGAATAATAGCCCCAAACCATCGGGAGACAAATTCATTTGTAAGTCTCGTTTGTCGGGAGGTAATACTAGTAATGGCTTCTGCTCTCCGCTTTTTAGGTTAATTGCTACTAAGTATGGTTGTTCTTGATAACTTTCTCCGGGTAATAACTGGGTTAACAAACAATAAAGAGTAGGTGAAGCTGGGTCAAATTCGCATTTCAGAATGGAACCTGTAGTTTTGATTAATTGTTTTTGAGTACCTTGATTGGTGACTAAAAATAAATCTCGCGTGTAATCGGTATTAAATTTGACTAAAACTGCTTGAGAACCATCTTTTGAAAAAGCTTGCAGTAATCCGAATTGTGGTAGAAAATCTAGAGGCTTACTAGCGTCTGTTTGTATCGGTAATATCGCTGTTCCTTGACCTTGAGCAACTGCTACAGCTTGACTATCTGGAGTAATTACAAAATCTCCTGCTGGTTGTTCGTTTTTAATGGGTTTGGGTTGATCTTGTTTTCCCTTATCCCCCATTGGGAAAAACCATAGTCCAAAATCACTCGGATTGTTTTTATGCGCTCTTTGTAAAACTATAGTTTTACCGTCAGGAGATAAGTCAAATTTGAGAATTTGATATTCTTTACTATCTAAAACTAAATCAACCTTAGCTGCTGGTTTTGGATTTTGTTGTGTTTCTCCAGAAATACCCGTGGTGACTGTATATAGTTGAGCCGATAAAATATCTTGGTTGTTTGCACTATGAGCAGAAAATAAAATTCTCTCTCCATCAGGAAATGCTTCAAAATCCAATACCACTAGGTCTTTAGGAGTCAGTAATGTTTTTTGTTCTTGGGTTAAGTTGTACAGAACTAATCTTCCTGTTTCTTCTGCCTTGGCACCTAAGTAAAGGATAACGCGATCGCGAGAGCGAAAAGTACCTACAAATGGCTGGATAAATTTTTCTTCTCCCCTCATTGCCGAAAATTTATCTTTAGCACTCTGTAATTCTACTGTATACCTCTCTCCATAGGGAGCTGGTGTCAAAAGCGTGTAAGCCATTCTTCTTCCTGACCAACTGATTTTTCCCGCTAAAGGTGGTTGGATTTTCAAATTCTTTTCTACGCTTTGAATGTCCATTGGACGGCTAAAATTAAGGTTAAAAGATATATCATCCGCTCCAATTTTAGTATTTTCCCAGCTAAAATTACGGACGCTTGGTTTAACCCCATCACCTTGCAATATAATCAATCCAATTAATACGGTTAACACTAGTATTAGTCCTAGAGCAACTCGATCTAATGGTTGAATAAATGTCTTGTTAGTTGTCATTTCAATTTTGGATTTTGGATTTATAATTTTGGATTTTCTCCATGAATAAATTCAGGGACTAACTGATTTTAGATTTTTGATTGTATGACGCAGGGATTTTAGATTATTCCTCAAAATTAGAATAATGAGGCTTTTGCTTTGTAATCCAAAATCTAAAATTTAAAATCTAAAATTGACTCTCTAATAACTATAAGGATTTTTAGGTCGAGGTACTGGTGTCGCAGAATTAGAAATAACTGTCAATTGACGTTTTCCAGAAAGAGTTTCTGTTGCCATTTTCCCTTCAATTTCTAGCCAACTATCTTTTTTGAATTGCTCTCTTGTTTGACCTTGTGGTAATTTAACGGGCAAACCTACTGGATAAGCATCTGCGGCACAGCAAGTTAGCACGAATCTTGCTAAAAATACATATTCATTACTTAAATCTGGCGGATATATGACAAATCCTGTTACCTTGGCTTTTTGTCCACTATATGCATCGGGTTCGGGATAAACGCTAAGTGTTCGTGACCAATCTACTAAGGAACGTTCTTCTGGACGAATCGAAGCACGAAATGACTGGGGCTGAAGACGAGAATTTCCTGTTGATAAGTCGGTTACACCTTTTTGTAATGCTTTGTCGCTGGCAAAAACTGGGGGTGAAATGAGAAAACCGACAATTGCTACTGCTATTAATAAAATACTGCCCAAACGAGGGGGTATTAAGTTCATGTGCTGGACGTTTGCAGCAGCTTCTGGTCTTCGTAAAAGCCCTACTCCTTTGGCAATTCCAATAATTACCAATACGATACCGGCTACAACAACTAATGCGAAATAGTTAGGATGAATAAGTAAATACAACTCTTCGGTCAGCCAATATTTCAACATTAAAAAACCCCAGGCTACAATAGCAATTACATCTAGCCAAGGAAGTAAATTATTTAAGATTTTTGATCGGCGTTGTTTTCTTGAACTCATTGCTTGTTGATTATGGGTGTGAAGAAGCGAAGACAGTTGCGCTCGGAACATCAATGGGAACGAATTTACTGGAAAGCTACCCTAATATATATAAATATAGGAAATTAATTACATTGGACTTTTTTAAACTCCATTAATTTGAAAACAATCATTCATTGATACACTGACTTAGCCGATAGATTTTATTAGAAATATTTCTTTTTTTAAATAAAATGTAGGTTGATTATTAAGCAGAATAAAAACGCTAATTGTGCTGCTAGTGCAAACAGATAAAAAACTGCTTTTGGTTTAAAAATTGTGAGCATTAAACCAATACCTTTGATGTCAATCATTGGACCAAAAACCAAAAATGCTAATAGCGAGCCGCTTGTAAAAGCTGAAGCAAAAGATAAAGCAAAGAAGGAATCGACTGTGGAACAAATCGACACAACCGCAGCCAGTACGAGCATTGTAATTATTGAACTAACTGGGCCGGCACCCAAACTCAAAATCAAGTCGCGGGGTGCTAAAACTTGAATTGCAGCGGCGATCGCACTTCCTAAAACGAGTATGGCACTCAATTCTCGTAATTCTTGTATTGTATTATCTACAACTAATCGCATCTTGTCGGCTAAGGGTTTACTCGGTGTAGAAGTTGCGATCGCGGCTTCTATTCCCATAGTTTCCATCCGCATGGTTTGACCAAGTTTCCCACCGAGTAAATAAGTACCCGGCTTGAGCAAAGCTGGTACCGTTGCTTGTGTTTCTAAGCTAGAAACTTGCAAAACTTCTTTAGATTCGGCTTTTCGGGGTTGATTAAATTTTAAATAACGAGCAATTGTTGGTTGAACAATGGGGCTTAAGTCTTTTTGAAAGCTAAAAACGTAACCAATAATTACAGCGATTAGTAAAGATAAGACTACCCTTAATACAACGATTTCTGGCTGATCGCGAAATGCAATCCATGTTGCCCAAATTACAATCGGGTTAATTGTCGGTGCTGCCAACAAAAAACCAATTGCCATAGATGTCGGCGCTCCCTGCATCAGCAATCGTCGCGCTACAGGTACGTTACCGCACTCGCACACTGGAAACAAAAATCCAATCATACTACCAGCCAAAGCTCCAAGTAGGGGATTTTTGGGAGCCTTTTCCAGCAATGTACGCTCATCGACGAAAAATAGCAGCGTACTGGAGAATAAAACTCCTAGCAATAAAAAAGGTATTGCCTCCACTAACAGGCTAAGAAATATGGTGAAACCATTGCTAAGTTGATTCATGAGTGTCGTTTATTTAGACGCTTTTCAAGCTGTGTTGAGTTATGACGGATATGTTCTAGTTATTTTAGCGGAATCACGATTCTACGCACGTAAGTAGAGTAAACTATACATCATTTTTAGATAAATCGCGGTTATGTCATGATCAATTTTCGTTACTCTTTTAATTACCACGGAAATAAATGTTTTTGCAATCTGCAACTAGAACAGCCTCTGAAGACTATGGGTAAGCTTTGAACCCTCTACTATATGCATTGAGTTAACCCTGTATGGCAGGAAATTCAATTAATGTTCGCAAAACTGCTCGTCGATAAGCAACAACTGTTCTAAATCTCTAATAGTTGATAATTAGAGCGCTAATTTATACCTCCAGCCACAAAATCTGACTCGGTTATATCTAAAATACGCATTTTAAATACAAATAGTTCCAATTTAATAGTTTAAGTTCTCAAGCACGCAATTATGATCTATCTAGCTTTAGACTTACAATAATTTAACTTTATCTGATGTTATCTTTGACGCATTTTCACAAAAGGTCAGTATCTTTGTAATATTTGGCATCTAATAGTGAGTTTTGCTTCTGACAAAATTTGCTATTGGTAGTGGGGGCATCTTACTCGCTCTACCAATAGCGAGCAAGATGCTCGCACTACTTTAACCCATCATAATTAATCACATACACCAGTATTCCATGTCATTGATTTTGCTGGGCTTATAAGTGAATACGCAGTGTTGACTATATAAGCTAAAAATCTCAAATATTTTTTGTAGTGCAGGCATCTTACTCGCTCTATATCTACAATTTAGACGCTTAACAGTTGATAGTAGTCCCTGGGGGAATCTAATTCTAAGGATAGAGTTTGAAATTCCAAGAGCAGCGTTGGGTGAAATTTGGCAGTAAAAAGCGAAAAACTATGGTTTTGAGGCGTTTTGGGAATTTTTACAGCTAATTCGTTACCCTGCTCGATTTTCTTGATGTAGATGGATAGTATTTTTATTATTTAATAAATGGAAAACAAGTATTCATCCCTAAGATTTCAATCGTTAGGATGAAGACATGACGATGAATTTGAGTGATGATATAAACAGTTGATTAAACAAAGAGTTTGACAATTATTGATGATTTCAGGAAAATCCAAATGTGTTTTGTAGATATAACTGAAAATCGAAAATAATTACTAAGTGGTGGAGGAATTAAACTATGAAAACTAATATTAAAACGAAAATGATTGCGGCTGTAGCAGCTTTAAGTACAATGTTTTTAAGCGCTCCAGCCAAAGCCGAAGCACCTGCATCTACACAAGTATTACGACAAGTATTAAGATTAACTCGAACAGGAGAATGTTTCGCTTGCGACTTAAGAGGTGCTAATCTTAGAGGCGCTCATCTAATTGGTGTTGATTTAAGAAATGCCGATTTAACAGGTGCTAATCTTGAAGAAGCTAATTTAGAAGGTGCTGATTTAACAGGTGCAGATTTGCAAGGTGCAAATTTATCTGGTGCTTTTATTAATAGCACGACTTTGAATAAAGCTGATTTGACAAATGCGAATTTAAGTAATTCTCAACTCTATAGCGCTCAATTAGAAGACGCTACATTAATTGGTGCAAATTTGAATGGTGCGGCGGTATTTGATACTTCAATTGGTGTTGGTGGAGAATCACCAGAAGAAGAATAAACTTTTAAATTACTATGGATAATATTTATGATGTAGAGACGTTGCAATGCAACGTCTTTGTCTTAAGAAAGAAGTCGGGTTTTTACAAAGATTATCTGTTTTCAGAGATATTAAAACTAAAAACCCGACTTCTTTCGTTTACGAAAGTAAAAGTGTGTTTTACTCTCCGGTAATTGACAAATTCTCAACCCAAATGCGAGGACAAACTCCTCCCGGAGTTAATTCTACTTCTTTCTCTACAAAAACAATTGATTTAAGAAGTTCGAGAAAATCACCTGCAACAGTTGCTGAATCAATACTGGTTTTTTCTCCTTTATTGATCAACCAACCATCAAAAGGTAAAGAAAATGAACCTTGTAAAGATTTAACTCCTGCATGGAGTGCTTGTAAATCATCAATTAAAACTACATTTTCGGCAGTTTCTAAAGTTAAGGTTTGTTCGGGTGCTGCGCTCGCAAAAACGTGATAAAAGTTAGGACTAATGGTCACTTTTGCCCCAATATTCGCATTACCCGTAGGTTTAGCATTCATTCGTTTCGCGGTACCCGCACTATGAAGAAAGTTTTTTAAAACTCCGTTTTCAATTAATGATACTTGACGAGTGGGAGTTCCTTCCCCATCAAATGTTTCTGCACCAATATTTGCTGGATGTAACGCATCATCGTATAAGGAAAGCAAGGGAGAAGCAATTTGTTTACCCAAATCATCTGGACTCGATAAACTTTGCTTGTCAAGAATACTTTGAGCGTTAAATAAGTTGGAAAAAGCACTCAGTAAACTTAAAAAAGCATCGGGGGAAAATACAACCATGTATTTCCCAGTGGGAATTTTTCGATAATTCAAGTGGCTGATGGTTTTCTCTACAGTTTCTTTGATACAGCCATTGATATCTAAATTTTCTAAACCGTGGCTAATTCTAAAAGCACCAGCACTACGAGGTTTTCTACTTTCTTCCTCGGTTTTACTATAGAGATATATTGATGCTAAGGAATGGGATTCCGCTCTCATTGCACCGTCACTGTTAAGATAAAATCTCTCAAAATCTCTTTGCGATAAAGAGTTATAGGGTACCCCTTTAATAGCTTGATGACCTGCTAATACTTTTTTTTCTGCTGTCAATAAACTATCTATCAAGGAGGAAACAGGTGCTGGAGTTAGTTTCTGCTCAGATTTACCGTTGTTTATCTCAACTTTAGCTTCTGGACTAAAATCAGGTGTATTTTCTTTCACACCAAATGCACTTGCTTCAAATGCAGTTTTCAAAGCTAATTCTAATCCTTTGGGGTCTACATCCGTAGTGCTAGTCACACCCATTGTATTATCTTCATTCCAGACTCGGACGGTAACACCAGAAAGATTAGTCGCTTTAACTTGTTTCGGCTCTCCTTGGTCTACTTGAACACTAGTTGAATCTACTATAGAACCATAAATGTCAAACTTTTTGATACCAAGTTGTTCGGCACTTTCCTTAGCAGAAGCTGCAATTTCTTGTATGTTGGGCATAGTTAATTTTGGATAGAGGGATTTCTGCGGAGGAAGGAAACGATTTTAGATTTATAATTTGAGGTTTATAATTCTAATTTACAAATTATAAAATTATAATTATAAATTAAATTGATCAATTTGGATTGCGGATTTTTTGTTGAGTCAAGCATAAATGTTACCCAACAAAAAATCATTTTTGTTGACAATCCAAAAGCTAAAATCTAAGACTCCCTAACGTCCGCCAACAGTAATTGAATCTACTTTGATATGTGGCTGTCCTACGGTAGTATAAATGCTACCACTAACCGAGCCGCAGAAACCCGGAGCTAAAGACAAATCTTGGGAACACATGGAAATTTTAGTCATAATTTCCTGGGCTTCACCTATAAGAATAGCTCCTTTTAGAGGCTTAGTCATCTTACCGTTTTCAATTAAGTAAGCTTCCTCTACACCAAAGTTGAATTCACCCGTAGTCCCAACGCTACCACCACCCATTTTCTTACAGTAAATGCCTTTATCAATGGAAGCGAACAAATCATCTGTAGAATATTCACCACTGGCAATGTAGGTATTTCGCATCCGACTAGCCGCAGCGTATGTAAAATTCTGCCTTCTTCCACTACCTGTTCTAGGATGTCCGGTACGTGTTGAACCGGCTCTATCTGCCAAGAAGTTTTTGAGAACGCCTTTTTCAATTAATAATGTTCTTTGGGCTGGCATCCCTTCATCGTCCATATCAATGGTGCCAAAGGCATGATCAGTACGTCCTTCATCCCAAGCAGTTAAAGCTTGATGGGCAATTTTTTCGCCTTTCTTGTGAGCAAAAGGTGTGGTATTGCGTTCAATTTGAGTAGTTTCAAGTAGATGTCCACAAGCTTCGTGAAAGATAACTCCACCAAAGTGATTCGCCATAATAATCGGATAATCACCCGATTCTACATAGTCAGCATAAAGCATTTTACCCGCAGATTCACCGATTTGCTCGGCTGCTTGCTGAAAATCCCAAGTTTTGAGAAAATTGGGGTCACTGGTATTACCTGCACGTTCGGCTATGGAACTGCGATTCGCTCCATCAGCACAAAGTAAGCTTAATGCTACCGATTGAGTTAGGCGAATATCGCGAGCAAAAGTTCCATCGCTAGCTGCAACTAAAATTTCTTGCCAATCGCGGAAATAAGAAGCACGACGGGATTGAATGTGACTAGCTTTTTTATTCACCTGAGCGGTACTATCAAGCAACACTTCTCCCATTTCCCGCATGGAAGCACACAAAGGCAGCCATGAATCTTTGCTTCTTTTTGTAGCGTAGTCTCTGAGTAATTCCAGATTAATTTCCGGGATAAAAGCATTCGGTAGGGGTAATTCTAACCCAACAATTGCCAAAGCTTTTTCCAAAGCTAATTTTAAACCAGTAAAGGAAATATCATTGGTGCTGACGTAGCAATCAGCCTTACCACGAAATACTCTCACCCCTGCACCTGTAGAAAGACGGGGTGTAATACTAGTAATAGTGTCTTCTTCTGCTAAGCAACTGATATAACTGACACGCTCCAAGAAGAATTCAATAAAATCAGCACCGGCAGCACGTCCCAAACCTAATAAAGTAGATAGAGGTGCTGCCCAAGTTTCATCAAACTGCTCTTTTGTCGAGGAGTATTGTAAATTGGGAAGCTCTTTGGAAAGAATCAGAGTACTTGTTAGCATGAGTTACCTTTTGATTGAGGAGCATTATTTTAAGCAGCGTTATTGCAGTTCTTATTATGAGAAGATACAGCAAACCCTAGGGGACTGTGTATCATCTTAACTAATATCTATTGGGTTGTTGGAGTTAGGAACGACAAAGAGGGAATGGAAAAATAAACGAAAAAAATATTTGATTTGTTTTTGTTATTTAATCAGAACTACAATCTTGCACTCATTTTAAGGATAAATTATTTTTTGGAATTTCCAACTCGTTAGCTATAAAACTACTTTATAATTCATCAGGATTAATATTTAATTCTCGCAATTTTGCTGCTAAACGTTCGGCTCGTTGATGTTCTTGTTCGGCTCGTTGACGCTCTTGTTGTAATGGAGTTGGGAGCCAGTTACCTTGATTGTCATACCAGCGCAACCACAAACGTTCGATATTTTTATAATTACCTTGCCATAGTCCCAAACCCATTTCTAAACTTGGCATCCAAATACGCGGTTCTTTTAAATTAAGTTCTGTATAGGAATCAGCTTGTAGAATAAAGGCTCGTAAAATATCTGTGTAACGGTCGAATACAATGTAATAAGGAACCCGAAGAATTCGTTCGTAAACTTGCCATTTAGTCGGTGGTTGCTCTGTTTTTACTATACGTAAATTTTGTCCTAAATCTTCTTTTTCGGTTCCTGGAGAAAGTAATTCTACTACTACAAAAGGGTTGACCCCCTCTTGCCAAATTACATAACTTAAACGTAAATCTCTTTGTTCGTAAAATCTGGAAGTTCCAACTACCGCAAACCAATCGGGACGCTTATACCACAAAGGGTTGCGGGAATCATAGTAAAGATTTAAATCGGTAGCGACAAAAATTTCATCAGCACCATAAGTTGGTGGACGAAAAGTTTCCTCCAACAATTGTGGTTGATAAATATGAAATTCATCCGGCAAACCAGGCTCCTGTGAATCTTCACTAGGTAAATCATACATTGTCGGAAGACTTTCTTTTGCCGGAATTGGTGGGTCTGTTTGATACATATGCACTACTGTGAATCAGTTAACAGTTAACAGTTAACAGTTATCAGGAGGTTCTCTTCTAATTATCGCATTGTTTATCATCTATATAACCCACATTCCGCACCCACAGATCCAAAAATGGATTAGTACTGATTAGTAGTACAGGACAACTATATTTTTTTTGATCTAATTTAGATACAAATGAGAATAATAGCTATTAAGCATAGTAATTATGTA
>Ga0209911_100087_pt1 | contig 90401 bp, 79 predicted proteins | sample FECB21metaG_FD_188301 | JGI IMG/M metagenome (GOLD analysis project Ga0209911, IMG submission 188301) | Cyanobacterial communities from the Joint Genome Institute, California, USA - FECB-21 (SPAdes) (version 2) | ecosystem: Environmental > Aquatic > Thermal springs > Hot (42-90C) > Microbial mats...
TTTACCGTCGCACTTACGGAGTAGGACTTTCACCTACATGGTTATCCAGTTGTCATGGTTCTTTAATAGAACTATGCTAATCATCCCCCAGTATTTCTACTGGTTTCGATTAAACGGGTCGTACCCAATCTTCATCGTTCCTTGCAGCTTGAATCACCTTTACTAGAGAGATTCCTAAGTAAAGTATGAACAATCCTCGGAGTACGTTAAATGATAAAACAATAGCTTCATCTGCACCTGCAAACTGCCCACTCATCCAGGTTTCTGCGTTTTGAAAAAATTGCGCTTGTGCTGGAGTTGAGAGAGCGTCTAACAGTAAGAATGTGCCTAAAACTGTTAGTGCCGAGGAAGTTATTTTATATCGGTTAGAAAACTTTTTAATCACGTTAAATAAAGCATCTAATTGCTGTCGCCAAGTAATTGCGGCTGCTCCAGATATCAAAAATACTGTTGTAATAAAACTAATCAAACTCGGACTGATAATTGAATCTAGCAATACAACAAACAAACCAGTTCGTATTACAAATGGCGTTCGCCTAGCGTACCCAAAGAGCATACTAATCAAATATTTTATGCAATAGTTTCCTTGGCGCAACTCAGAAAATTTAGACGCTTTAAAAAGCATAAATTCATGGAATTACAAAGTTTTCTATTTACTTGATAACTCTTACTTAATTGTATTTACATCATCCAATTGTCAGATATTCAACTTATTTTTTTCTCTAATTAAATAATTTGATTTTTAGTTAAATAAATGACTCTTATTCTATGTATAGATGACTAAAAATTGAATTAAATGTATATTTTATTTCATTTTTTAACGTATTTTTGTCTAAATTAGAGATTATAAGTTACAAGTTGACTTCTGTAGTACACAGAAAAAACAATGATATTTTATGCATTGGTAGTTTTGATTACAGTTACTTTAATTTATTAAAAAAAATATGTAATAGTAACTAATAAAATCTTGATGATTAGGGAGTTTCAGAGTTTATTTTACGGCCGTTACTGTAATTACTGTTTAAATAGTAAATAAATACAAAAATCGTAAAATTATTCCTTGATAACAAAAAAATGCGAATCATATTGATTCACAAGGATATAACCTTATCTGTTCGCATGAAAGCGGTATCTCACCTTTATAAGAATTGAGGAGTCAGGAGTCAGCTTGGTAACTCCACAATTCTGACTCCTTCTCACACAACTTTATTGAAACCCCTGACTTCAAGCATAGGATATTCTGAATTCAGAATTCGGTATATCTGACTCCTTCTCACAGAATCCGCTATACTTTGAAAAAAAATTTTAACAGGTTGAGTTAATTATAAAAATAGTTTTTTAATCGAAACCTTTATTTCTTCAAACGCAAATGGATTTATTTCACCATCTATAAGCGTTGTTTCTTCAATATAATTTCCGTCAACTGGGTTACGAAAAACTTTAACGAGGCGATTTTTTAAATCTACAACCCAATATTCTCTAATTTCACATGAAGCATAAGCTTTCCGTTTTGTATCTAAATCTTTACTCAAACTAGTATTCGCATATTCAATCACCCAAAAAATATTTTCTGGATATGGATGACGAGTTCGATACAGTTGTCTTAGTGGTTGAACAATTGCTAAATCTGGTTCTGGTTCGGAATTGGTTTGTGGTATCGTTATCGGCTTTGCATCCCGTATAAGTGCTTTTTCTCCCAGTAAAGAACGTAAATAGTCCCCTGCGTCCGTACTCAACTGCGCGTGTTCAGGTCCTTCTGGGGGCATTTGTACAATTTCTCCATTCAATAGTTCAACTTGACGACCAGAAAGTATACCAACTTCAATCATTCGGTGATAGTCGTCAAGCGTCCATTTGGCAGTAGTGACGGTCATCTTTAATTATCAGTTTTTTATAAAATGGGGGATTTATTTATATTTTAGGTAATGAAAGAGTTTTTTAAACGGAAGTTTGTTTTTTTCGTACCGTTTTTGATATCTCGATATTTTGCTTATTAATTTATCAACTGTAGTAACTAAAGCTTGATAATTGGTTAAAATGCTTATCCTGTAGTGATTGTAGACAGTTACTACTCTTGGGCATGAAGGCACATTACTTGTTTGGCTCTATATAGTAACTGGCATTTATCAAAGAAAGGTAGAGGGCTGTCGGCAGTGGGAAGAAATATTGAGACTTAGACAATTGGTGGTGTAAATTGTTTTTCATCGGGACTGCCTTCTCATAACATTCCATCGCTCAAAATCCGATTCAAAGCCAGATAATCGCTCTTGGAGTAACTCAATGGGAATTTCTACGCAACTACGAGTTACCATTTCTGGTGCTTTCGGCAAAATAATCTCCCCATCCACATCAGCCCTAACATTAACTTTCAGCCGCTGATAGGTTATGGAAGAATCGCGATCGCAATGAAATTTCTGCTTACTATAAGTCTTGCCTCCCAATTTCTCTATTTGCTGTCGAATCATTTTTTGACTGTAGGGCAGATTATTCTTAAAATAGCGAGACATCAATGACCAAACTCCATGTAGGTAGACAGCTAGAGATTTGTAATTCCCATTTTCTGGATTTCCATCTTCAGTAATTAATCGACAGTTCCATTCACCCACTTCAGTTTGTGAACGAAGTATCAGTAATTTATCTACAAAATCATCCAGCGACGGTTTCTTCGATTCATCCTCATTAGCTTCACCGCATAATAAGCTCAAATAAGCCCAAACCTCTTCTTCGCTAACAACACCACTTAATTGAGCTAATTTAAAAGCGTAATAACCAATCAACGCCAAACTTGACGCTAATCTTGCGTGAGCGGTGGGTAACTTGGTGATTAGCTGCAATTCTAAATCTTTAATTCCTTTTTGGTCGTAACCAAGTTTTATTAAACTGGGTAAAGCACAGGAGCAGATACGGGACATTGCTCGTAATTCTGGGAAAGCCGCAGGATTTGGAGTTCCTGCAAACTCTAATCTAATTAAACGTGACAGAATTATTGGGTCATCATCGCCAATCGAATAATTAGAAGCGACAATTAACGCACTGTGAGGGTCTTGATTATTTTCTCGTACAGAACGAGAACCCCCACCGAATTGAGTTTTTATTTGTTGACAAACCCAGTGTATTTGAGCAATGTCTGGGTCATCAAGAAACTGAGTTAACCCACCCATAAGCTTAAATCGTTCGTGGTAAGCGCTTTCAGATGCCTTATTAATTTTGGCTCGATGATCAAAACCTAACAGAGAAAGTGCAGTAACTGCTGCGAGTGTTTTTCCCGTCCCCGCATCTCCGTAAAGTCCTAAAACGGGGAAAAATCCTTCTTCCTGTTGGATTTTATCGTAAAACAAGCCCGCTACAGAGAATGCTGTTGTAAACAAAGCTGGCATAAAGCCGGATGCTCCGAAGAAGTTACGCATGGAATTAACCAAACGTGGCAATACGTTTGGCTCTGGTTGCGTATTGATTTTTGGAACCGGAATCTTTTCGGAGGCAATTAATCTTTCATTAAGAACCCAACCTGACTCTTCTGGAGTAATTAAGTCTCCATGTTCAGAAATTTGGCACTCATGAAATACCCAAGTCCCATCCGATTGCCGACCAAGACGTTCGGATAATTTGTATGGCTTGCCTCCACGCTCACGGTATGCGGATAATTCTTTGTGCAAATACTGGTGAAGTTCCTCTGGTTTTAATTTGTTAACGAAATAGACTTTACCAGTTGCACGAGATAAGCAATTGATAAAATCCGTGATCTTGTTCAGTGCTTCAGCAGGAACTACTACCCGATGCTGTTCGTTGGGCGGGTCATAAGTACGTTTTACTTGTAGAACTAATCCACCATAGTTATCATTAGTTCCTATTAATTCTCGCTCAACAATGAAACTAAAACCTGCTTTGGGAATCCATTTCCATTCTGTATTCACTTTTTTCCAATAACCTAACTCTGACCGATATGGATGTTGCACTGGTGATGACCAATCTTGGGTATTAAACTGTGCTGAGTTATATAGTAAATAATTACGGATGTCATCAGACCAAAGTTTCATCCATTCGTCAATTGAAATATAGGTTATTTGATGACGATTCCCTTGAAGAATCAGGTCGTCGATATCCGGGTCATCTTTACTAAATTGTCCCCACCAAGCAATACGTATTTTGCATTCCCATTCCTGCAATAATTTGATTGTTTCGTGGTAACGGAGCATGATGTGTTGATTAGAGAGCATTCCCGCATCAACGTACAAATCAATCACTAAGTTTGACAATAAAGTATTTTGCTCACTCGCAATTTTTTCTAAATAACGTTTAAATAATTTAGGGCTGCAATCCCAGGCTGCTCCAGATGCTCCGATAATTACTTGTTGGAGATTGCAAGCAACCGACCAAGCTTTTAAAACTCCCTCTGCTAAACCAATTGAGGGTATTTGAACCGATTCGGGACGGCAGAATGCAAGTGGCATTTCCTGATTATCCAAGCGAGGACCATTCCCACCTTTTTGTGCAGAGGAACCCCATTTATATTTACCATTACTTGTATCATCCGGGCGGATTTGAAAAGCGATGATTTGCCCTAATTCGTTATGAATTGGGAGAAATACCCCAGATTGCCCGCATAAATATAAATTGCCATCTGCTGTCACTACACCTGGTAAATCGGCGCTGACATTTTTTACAAGTTGTTTCGACCACGAACGAAAACCAATAAAGTCAATAAACTTTCCCAATCCGCGCACATCTGTTAAGTGATTGCGGTGAGTTTCATTTAATTGAAGTTGGTTTAATACCGAACGATATTGCTTATCTCGTTCCTCCTCACTTAGAACTGACGGTACTGAAAAATCGTTCTTATCCGTTGGAGGAGGTTGATTTTTTTGCTTCTTGGTTTTAAGGAGCGTAGGACAATAATTATTTCTCAATCCATTCCCCAAAGGAAATTGTGAAGGATAAGCTTTTTGAACTGCAAATGCCCATGAAGAAGGTCGTCCTGTTAAATCAGCTATTCTCTTGCAGGTTGCTCTTTTTCCCTGAGTTTGAAGTAATGCCGTTGCCCTTAATAATTCATCAACTACGTGAGAAGAGATGAAAGAATGTCCCATACCATCTGATAATTCTCGAATATGCACATAACCAGATGGTACGGAATTTGGTGTGGAGTGGTAGCAATAAATGCTACCGTCGTCATTTAGTTTACAACTACCAGACGTGTTACCGCAAACAGGGCAAGGCTGCTGCTTATTTGAATATCTGCCCTTTTTATGATTTCTCGACATGGAATGTAATTCTCACTTGCGAGTAATTTTTGTGTTGATGAAGGATAATTCGATCTACACGAGAGCGATCTGCTTGCCTTTCTCGCTTTCCCCTTCGGGGACACTACGTGGATTTGCGCTTACGCATACGCTATCGCGCATGAACTATTGATTATTCAGCAGCCCTTCTGACTGAAAAATAAATTCCAATGCTTCTTGGGGATAGTTCCCAACAGTTCCAAACATAGAATCAAAAACTTCCTCTTTACGCATTCCATTTTTGCGGCAGTAAGCAGATGCTTTTCTTCCCAAACTATTCGCTTGAGTTTTACCAAGTTTTATTTTATGAAGATTTGCGTAACCAACAACTGTAAAATAATGCCCTTTGGGCGATTCTATACGGTCTAATTCTGCATCTATCCCTTGTAACCATTTATCGTGAGCTTCAAACGACTCAGTTAAATGTTCAGTTTTAGCTAAAAGTATACGTTGCTGACACTCTATTTGACATTGAATTTCTAAAAATTTGGATAATTTTTGATTAACCTCTAACCCAAATTGCAATGTTTTCTGTTTTTGGGAACGCCACTCTTTCTCTAATTGCAAATACCACTTTCTCACGGAACGACCTTTTTCTGTTCGTGCCATCATTGCAAATGATTTAGCACAGTCGATGGTCAGCATCAGTTTTTCCAACTGAACGCCTCCTCCCTGAAAGCGTTTAACCATATTATCCGAAATGATAATATGGTCAAAGTCTTCCCCCATAGTAAATCCAGCTTTTTCAAATGCCCGTTTTGCATTACCCTTTGTACTAAATTCCAACCATTGCCAATAGATATCAAAATCCACAGGAAACTGTTCTTCTGACTCCAGTTGAGTCAGTATTTCTTGCTTTATAAGATTATTCACTTATGCATTACCTAGAATAATGAAACGCCATAAACAATTCGCGCCCCCTGCCTTGCTCTCGCAGCAAATTTGCATTGTGGACATTTCAAATGCCAGAATTGCAAACTAGTCCGAGCCGAGTTGAGCAAGATTTCTTATAGTTTTTGTTTTCAGGTTTTAGTAAATCTCGCACCCGAATAGTTGTTATGCTTGAATACAAAATCTGCACCCGCTTATTCAAATAAAACAGAAGATTTTTAAGTAATTTTCGGGCGTTGCGCTTAATACTTATTTCCAAATATTGAATGCATTCGATTCAAAACAAATCATCCAAAAGGAATAAAAATCATTCTTTATTTATTACTACCCCATTAGATAGATGCATTCCATGTATTAATTCTTCTAATCTTTACAACATTTGATACAAATACTTGGGAATAAATTTTAAATATAACTACGTAAATGACAATCTTCTACTTCGATATGATGTATTGTTTTTATTTTTGCCTTATTTGTATTAGAAATAAAAGTATGAATCTATTTACTGGCTTTATAATTCTCCGTTTATGTTTCTTGAGAAATTACTCCTAAAATCAGCAAGTAAATCAAATTCTGATCTGCGATTTTCCATAAATATCCAATGTTCAAAATATTACATATAAATTCAACCAATTTATTTTATATTTTTAGTATTTCCATTAAAATCAGTAAAATAAACCGATATAAGCTATTGATAGTAAGAACTTGGGCAATTTTAAAGAAATAGTTTTAAAAATCTAAATAAAGTTCAGTATTCGGTTATCAGCTATATATTTAAATACTTTTATTATTAAGTGTCTAGCTATCTACTATCGATGTATCCCTTGATTTTAGTACTTATGATGAATATCAATGTCTATGTTGACTACGTATAAAACCACAATAAATAGTCACAATAATATACAGCTTGATTTTTGCTGGAAATTATTTCATCACAAAAAAATTGCTAAAAAAAGCCAACGAAGATATAAATAATTCAGAGGAAATGATGATGTGTTATTTAGTTGCTCGATTCGGATAGTTGAAGAGCCATGAATTTTATTTGAAGTCAATACTTTTTAGTTTCTGTGGTGTTGAAACGAAAATTTGAGACTTTAAATAATTAGCGTGAGTGCAAGTTTTACTCACAAGTATTTAATTGTAAAATAATAAATTCAATCTGAACAAGGTGCCTACATAATTGTTGTATTTAGGAACAAAACACGATGTTTCAGTTTGCTAATAAACATTTGGCTTCAGAGAAGCTAAGTTTAAGTTGCGCTACGCTCAAAAAATATCGGCTTGATGGCACATGGATCGAAGGAAGCCATTGGGTAAGAGTTAATAGTCGCTGTATTCTTTACAACCTTGAATTAATCCAGGATTGGTTACATAATCGTCACGATCCGATTGCTCATCATCGGGCAATTGATACGTATCATGCTTCTTTGGCAAGCAATCACAAACGCAACAACCGTGCTAAGACTTAATTGTTTATCATGATTGAATTGTTCCATGCTGCTGCAATAGACGTTCATTGCGCCTTAACTTATAAGACATTTGAAGAAGAAACACAGCAGCACATTTAGACGTAGTTAAAATCGATGAATTTAAAACAATATACAATGTTGCTAGCCATTCTAAATAGTGAGTATCGCATTTGTGCCAATTCAAAAATCTGGCACCACAATCTCTCGACTTTGCCCTACGTAGTGTCGGTAAATTATCTCTGGTGAGTTACCCACTAAAGTTGCCACATCCTTCACATCCATTCCATTCTTTAATGCCAAGGTAATAAAGGTATGTCGAGTTTGGTAAAGCTTGCGGTATTCAATGCCATCTAACCCGGATAGAGTTGCTCTCCAACCTCTGTTCGTGAAGTTGTGAACATCAATCCATCTTCCTTCTTTGGAAGGGAATACTTTTGCACTGTCGCAAACAGCAACAGGATTAATCGATTTGAGTAAAATTGCTAGACGAGTGTTGATGGGGAAGATTCGCTTCTTCTGAGTCTTCAAGCCTTTCTTGCAGGTTAATCCCGACTCTGAAACCACCACTGCTTGTTCAAAACGGATAAAGCTAAAATCGTTAGCAATATGCCTCCATTCCAAGCCCGCAGCTTCTGATGGTCTGCAACCTGTCATGAACAAAAATTCAATCAAGGGTGCGTAATATTTGTAATAACAACTATCTTTAAATGCTTGGATAATCCTGTCACGTTCTTCTTGGGTAAATGCATTAATATCAGCATCCTCCTTTGAAGCTTTGGGAATTTTAATGTCGGTTGCCATATTCTCAAATGGGTTTTCTTCAATTAGCCCAGACTTAACTGCCCAATCGCAACAAGCCGAGATTTGAGTCAATATCCGTTTGCAAGAATTTGGAGTTTTATTGGCAATCAACCAATCTCGGATTGCTACTGCTTTATCAAGAGTTTTGAAAGGTAGATGGACATTGATGCAGATCCGAACTCTTTTAACGTCTTTAGCTAACGTACTGGGTGACAAACTACTACGTTTGAAATCAATATAACTGTCCCATAACTCAACCAAGGATGCAGCTACTTCTTTTGGTTGTGGAGGTGGTGCAGGTGCTTTAACTAAAGGCTTTAAAGATTCTGGCTTGTACTTGCCTAAAGTTTGATCGAAATTCTCCGATAAAATATCTAACTCAATTTGCCTCGCTTTCATTTCTGCGAGCTTGCGGTTAGCTACCGTATCTGAAAACCCAGTTGATAGATAATAACGTTGTCCGGCGTAACGGAAGACAAGCTGTAGACGTTCGTTTGAGATTTTAATTTGAACAGTACCTTTAGACGATTTGCGCGATGAAGATTTGCTTGGCACGGGGAACTCCTAAAATAGCGTGAAATTGCACGCGATTATTTACCCCCAATTTACCCCCAAAATTTTGCTAACCATATCCAAAAATGTCCAACGTGGCTATTTTTTACACCGTCTTTACACCTCCGTAAACGGCTGAAACGGGGTTTTTGTGGCATTAAAAAACCCCTGAAAGCGACTGCTAACAGGGATTTGATTGATAATGCCAGGAACGAGACTTGAACTCGTGACACGAGGATTTTCAGTCCTCTGCTCTACCAACTGAGCTATCCCGGCAGGGTTTTTGACCCACGATTATGAACTATAGCAAACTTATATTATTTTGGCAAGAAGTTTAGCAAAAATAGATTTATTCGAGCTTAATCAACAATCCTATCCAAGCATCGACCCAAAAAGCAGTGCAAGCAGGAACTGCTCAGATACAAGCAAATCAGTTTTCTATGACTTCTAAATTACAAGGTGAAGCTGTACTCGCAATGAACGATATATTTAAAGAGCATACAAGTTAAGGTAACACTACATTTAAGTACTTAAGCAAAATTATTTATATAATTACTACTCAGTTATATTACTGTTCCCTTTTGCCTATTCCCTATTCCCTGCCTAAAAGAAATGTCTAATTAATGAAGGCATAGGTACTTAATACAAAAAAGACCAGCTTCCCACAGCTGATCTAGATGTTTTTATTTGTGTTGTCTTCTCAATAAACTTCAAACCCAAGTTTTCGCATTCCCAAAATTTTTTGAGTAATCTTTCTTCACAATATTGTAACAGGTAGTACAGAATTTTTTGGAAAATTTACCAAAAAAAGATGTTTATATAGATTTTCTGCCTCTATCTTTAAGAATAAATCAATATATCTAAGGGATCACAGGCAAGACAATAACCAAAGGAACAAAAGAATTTGCAACTTTTAATCCAAAATCCAAAATCCAAAATCTAAAATCTAAAATTCTTTAACAGATTGTGGTTTTCCCCAAAGTATGGTTTCTTGCTTGTAAATAGCGATTCCTGGTTTGGCTCCTTTGGGTTTGTAAACGTGTTTGGGTTCTGTGTAAATTACTGGTACTTGTTCACTATGACGAGCGCGACTATAGTGTGCTGCAAGATTAGCGGTAAACTGTAAATCATTATCTTCAGGTATTGCACCAGGTTCCAACCTAAGTAATACATGACTTCCGGGAATTTCTTGAGCATGAAACCATAAGTCATAATCTCCAGCAACACGAAAAGTTAATTGGTCATTTTGACGGTTATTACGTCCAATCAACACTTCAAAACCGCTTGGTGTTTGATGACGATAAAAGTTTGTTGTTGCTTCATTGGAACTACGTCTACGATATTCGGAATCTTCTAAATATTTTTGTGTAATCAATTCCTCGCGGATTTCTTCCAAAGCTTGTAAATCTTCATCCGTTTGGTAGTTGTCAATTTGAGCAATTGCTGATTCGACTTGTTCTAAATATTCAATTTCTGCATTCACTTCTGCAAGTAAAGGTTCTACTGCAATACGAGCGCGTTTAAGCTTTTGATGTTGTTTATAAAGATTTTGAGCGTTTTGTACTGCGTTTTTATCTGGTTGTAATTGAATTTTTACTGGTTCATTCGTCTCGAAGTCAGCTAAAGTAATTTCTTCCATCCCCGGTTTCCACTCTTGGAGATAAGCCATTAATAAATCGGCTTTGGTGCGATATTCATCTGCTTGTTCTGATTGCTGCAAGCGTTTTTTAAAGGTTTGAGCTTTGGAACGTAACTTTTCTAAAATATTACTTAATTTCTGAATCAGTTGGTGTCGTAGTTGAGAAAATATCTGTTGATTAAGCCAATCGGTATAGTAGCGGTTGAGTAATTCTTGAATATTTTGGGCTTTTTCAACTGTACCCCAGCCAAGTACGGTATAACCTGTAGAAGTCCAATCCGCTTGAAACTGCTGGAATTGCAAAGCTTTCAGCCATTCTTGCCATTGCTTAAATAATAATTGCCATTCTTCTAATATCAGGTTATCGGTTGTACTTTCCGTACTCAGGTTTGCTGCTAAAAGCATCGATTCTACCAAAGCCGGAGAAACACCACGATAAATTTTAGGCAACTGACGCTTGATTGCTCCGGGTATTAAGCTGACTCTTTCTTGCCAATTTTCTAGGGATTCATCCAAACTGGGAATTGCAGTAGTAAGTTTGGGTGGTTTTTGATAAACATCTCCGGTTAATATCGGACGAACGCTGGATTTTTGTTCGCTGACTTGACGACCAGCGGTAACAATTATATTATTAGCATCCGTAAGAATCACGTTGCTGTATTTGCCCATGATTTCTACATACAAGTGATATAAAGCTTGCTCTCCTGGACGACGAGCGAATTGTAAATCTACAGCACGTTCCCACGGAGCGATTGTCTCAATTGTCACCAGAGCCAAGCCACCCAATTGATGAACTAATTGTTGAGAAAAGGTAAATGTATCTGGCGATCGCGGTGGTGGAGAACCGATATGAATACGAGCGGCTTGGGGATGCCAGGAAATTTCCAGCCAACCCCGTTGTTTGAGAGTACGGAGTGCAATAGCAATAGTATAGCGATCGCGCTGATAAACTTGCTCTAAGCGCGATGGTAGCCAGTTAGCACGAATATCGCTGCAAACTGCACTCAAAGTAGTAAAGTCAAATGTTTGCACAGCGATTGTTTTCTATTAAAGCGTTTATTTCGGTAAGTATAGCTCGATTGGAACAACAGATGCATCCATCAAAGATGTGGATATGTTTAAACTGTGCATTTGTTCAATTATTAAAGCTAAAAATATCAAATAGTTGTAGCACTAAAAAAAACCGGGTTTCTAAAGGAAAAATCAAGGTTTGGAGACCCAGATATTTACCATCAACCCGGTTTTTAGAGAATAAAAAGACATAAGTTTGACATAATCACTGAAGTCGGGTTTTTACGAGATTATCCGTAACACGAAAAACCTGAATAAAAAACCCGATTTCTTGCCCACAAATAGGTGTAAATATCGAGTTTTAACTGTTAACTGTTAACTGATTTAAGCTTTTTTTTACTCAAAGCTAAAGTTGTAATTCCAGTTAAAAATATTGCGCCGATGGTACCGGGTTCAGGTACCTTAGCTTTAGGAGAATTACCGACTTTAATTTGAAATGCATTCAGAGAGTTTTTAGGTGCTGTACCCTCCCAACTCATTGATGCTTTACCTGTAATTATAAATGGGGAAGAGATATCTTTAAGTTGAAGATAATCAATATCTCGGCTGTCATTTAAGCTCGAAGATAAACTACCAATTGCACCACCATTAAACATCAGGTTAGTCAATGAAGTTGTAGTATTTTTGCCAGCACTGGTACGAAAGAAAATACTGTTAATCGGACCGCTGAAATTGCTGGTACTAAGTGTTTTACCACCAAGAATATAGTTAACCATGCTTCCGTCATATTCTAAGCTAAAATCATATTTTTCACCATTTTGCCAGTCAAATTGTGTTTCTATGACAGGCTTAGCACCTGTTACGACATCATCATTAATACTTAATTCATAAGTTGCAGCACCTCCTCTATCACCAATTCTTCCTTCTGCAACAAATAATTCTGAAAATGTTCCATCTGCGATTTGCTGATTAAAATCTATATCGGTAAAACCAGTTTTATCAACTAAGGTAAAAGCTTGAGCAGATTCTGGTACCATAAATAAACCAAGAGCAGTTAAACCTAAAGCACAAAGTGAATTTTGGACGTTGTTTTTTTGATTAAAATTAAACATTTTATTCCTTGTAAATCTTGGTTGAAAAATTGTCAAACGAATTATTCGCGGTCATCATCTTAGATAAAGCCACGATTGCAACTTAATTAAAAAATCTTGCCAAACGCTTTACAGACATTTTAATTAATCCAACTTATTTACTTGTACTTCCGGATTGGTATATTTTCCTTGTGCAAAAGTAGATCAGATTAATTGGATATTGGCTGTATCAAATTTCAGTTGCTGATGTATCTCTAGTTAAAACTCTATTAAGTGTAATGTCCAGAAAAAACTCTGAATTTCACTGAAACTTTGACTTCTGATTAAGTATTTTCGCTGATTCAGAAGAAATACTGAAATATCATTTTCAATGAATACTTGTAGATAATCTTAAATTGAAATATTATCAACTTTATATCAATATAAATACGTAATAAATTATTTATTTAATATTAAGAATATTTTGATTACTAAGTATAAATATCTTTTCTTTCCGGGTGTAATTGTCCCAGAGTGCTTAGGGGATTATTCCGTGCAATGATGATATAACTTATCATTCTCAGATTAATCGCGATCGCGGTGCTAGAGGCGAAGCCTATCGCAATCAAAAATAATAATGGGCAATCGGCAATAACTAATAATTCAAAGGCATTGGGCAGAATCATCAAAAGTAAATTTACCTGCGGCTTGATTCTGCCAAGCAATTACCGATTCCCCATTATTTATAGACTATGACTATTAACTGCTTGCTAACGCTGGCTGCTCTACAGATTGCTGTAATAAATGTGTATACAGTTCGCTTAATTGCACTGCGACTCCATCCCAACTAAATTTAGTCTCAACACGTTTTCTTGCAGCTTGACCTAATTGTTTAGACCAATTCGCATCATGTAAAATTCGGTCAATTGCATTGGCAAAAGCCTGAACATCTTGCGGTGGTGCTAATAACCCAGTTTCTTCATTCACAACAGTAAATTGAAGTCCACCAACATCACTCGCAACTACTGGTGTAAAGCTTGCCATTGCTTCAATCGCAACTAAACCAAAAGGTTCGTAATGACTCGGAACAACACAAACGTCAGCGGCAGCATAATAAGATGGTAAATCTTCTTGACTGATACGACCCGGAAATTCAGTCATATGACTCATTCCCAATTCTGCGATAATGCCCTTTATTCGCTTACATTCATCACCATCACTTTGACCAGGACGACTACCACCACAAATCATTAATTTTAAGTCTTCCGAACCAAATAACTCAGATTCTCGCACTGCACGGACTAAAGTTTCAATACCTTTACGTGGATCAAAACGTCCGACGTACATTACAAGTTTGGTTTGAGGATTAATCCCTAACTCGGCTCTCGCTGATTCTCGATCAACACAACCAAAGCGTTCAATATCCGTACCGCAAGGAATTACATCAATATTCCCTTTCGCCGAAACAAGGGTACGCATATGTTCTTGTTCTTGGGGCGAAGTTGCAACAATTCTTTGTGCTGTTTCTAATATCTGTTTTTCTACTCCCAAGCGGGTACTGGCAATTAAAGGAATTGTTTTTACGGTATTGTATTTAACTGCTCCCAATGAGTGGTATGTATGTACAAGTTGACTTGCTTGTTTTTGCTTTAACTGCATACCAACCCAACTAGAAAGCCAGTAATTGGTATGAATTAAATCATATCTAATTCCGTTCTCTTCTTGAAATTTGAGAAAATTATCGACAAATTCTGGTAAATGCCCAAAAAGATTGTCTCGCGGCACAAAATCAACATTACCAGCCTTCAAACGAATTGTCCGACAATTAGGAGAATGCCAAACAATATTTTCCTGCTCTACATTCACTTTACGGGTAAACATATCAACTTGCCATCCCAGTTCAGCTAATGCTTCCCCTACATGACGAACGTAAACGTTTTGTCCTCCAGCTTCTTCCTTACCTATTTCAATCGCTGGATCGCCGTGGACGGAAATCAAGGCGATGCGTTGTTCTGTTGCAAGGTTCATAATTTGTTGGTTAAGAAATGTGATTGATCTACAGATAGCTGCACTGATTAGCGTCAACTCCTAAGACCAAAATCTTTGTAAATGTTTATGTAAGTTTTATTTTAATTTAATATGTGACATATTTTTACATTTTCGCTATCACTTTTACCTTTGTCGTTTCAGTAATAATAGTGATAAAAGCAATGTAATAAATTTTGTAATACCATCATCTATTACCTAAAATGTACTCAGTTATTCTGGAAAATTATCACTATAAATTATCATTCAAAGTATTATTTTTAACTCTATTATTACAAGCGCACTACTTTAAAACTCCAAATTAATGAACAAAACAATACTTTTTGTAGTGTATTAATACTTAGTAAAAAGTCAACCAAAAAACTAAATTAATGTTTTATTTTCAGAGCGTAGAAAAACAAAAGCAATAATTGTTTGAAGCTTGAGTATGTATACTAAAATACATAGTATGGAATTAGAAAGTAAGCTGTACGATACGCTACTTTTTGCTAAAAATTCCCATACTGCAATTTCAGTAGATTAATTGTATGAATAACAACTTGGCTACCCATCTAAAAATATGCATAGTATAGGATTTTCTAATAGTTATTTGATATAGTGGTTCCCAGATTTATCTTTGGAGTGAATCCCAAACCTGAAATAATAGCGTCCTCTCAATTGTGATCAATCTGTTTTTTGTGTGGTGATTGATTTTTTGGGCTTTTGCCGATCACTCTTAAGACTCTAAACAGATTAGCGATTTACAGAAAAAATTCAATCGGTAATCTTCTGCCAAGAAGAAAGTAATTGTTTGACGTTGCTCAATTGAGCCATGAATTAGGTACTACTGCAAAAAACATTGATACCCCTCGAAAGCGAGTAAGGCTAGCACACTGTGTCCCCTCAGTGCAATTGATCGCAAAATATATTTAATTTTGCGTCATCTAGATGATTGAGCAATGCCAATTGTTATAACTCAACCGCATTGCATTATAGATTAAATTTGTTTTGCTATGAAATAATATATATTTTAATTTAAACTTTAAAAGTATATAACGATAAAAGACTAATTTTAAAACTAAATAAAATTTATCACTATTTATGTAAAGTCGATAACATAAGCTCTTGTTAGCCATTTACAATGAATATCTTTGAACATTCATGCATATGGTACAAGAGCTACGAATACACTTCAACAACTTACCAAGAGTTAGCATCGAGTTAATCAGTTAAAAATTGAAAATCAAAAAAAAGATTTTTAATTTTTAACCTATAAATCACTTAGTTGGTAGTCTGAGCAGCAAGCATTTGCTTTAGCTTTTCTAGTTCCGCAGCCCAACGAGGATCTGGATTGACTCCACCATCTGAGGAAGAAACACCAGCACTACTGGTATCTCTAGAGCCACCACCACCGCCGCGACGAGATTTTTTAGATTTTTTGCTGCTAACACCAGAACCAGCGTTATTAGAGCCACTAGCGACAGGAGTTGGTGTCGGTGTTTTGGCAGTTTGTTGCTGTTCTTCACCTTCTTCACTACCCTTGCTCCGAGGTAACGCTTTCTCCAACTTAATCGGAGAATCTTTGAACATCAGACCATTATATTTTTCAATAATTTGGTCGGCTTGCTCGTCGTTATTCACAGTCATGAAACCGAAGCCGCGACATTTGCCAGTCTTGCGATCTTTGATTAATTTAGTAGTAATACTGCTACCTTCTTCAGCAAAAACTTCTTGCAATTCTGATTTGTCGATTTCTTCTTTTGGCAAGTTGCCTATATATAGACGGATGGACATGAAATAACCTCCAATGTATTTAGATGAAGATGAACGGGCTAAAAAGACTTGGTTAAAGATTACAGACATATGTTACTGAATAACATTGCCGCAGACTATCTTTTTACTGCAAACTGTCAATCTTTACAATACAGTTTTTCCCAAGTTAATTTTTCTATCTCAAAGCGCACGCTCAAAAGCGCAAACACTTTAATCCCAAAAATTATAAATTCTGCATTCTACTTCTGGCAAAACAAAACTTATTCAATGCTCTTTTATTATGAAGATTTAAACACCATTTCCTACAATATCACGCTATTTTAAACGCAGCTAGTTCAGCACACACAAATTAGTCTAGTATTTAATGCATAGTAGCATACAATACATTTTTTCGTGAAGCAAACCCCTTTTAAGAAACAAAAACCAGCCAGCGGCTGGTTTATTTCCTGCTGTGTTGGAACGACAAAAGGGGGGGAAAATAATAGCGCAAGCAGCCTTATACATCAACTAAGCTTAAAGCCTTGTAATGGTTTTGGGTTGCATTGGTTATTGTTAATAAATGTAACATTTGATTTGAGATTTCGCAACTTTTATTTACAAAAAGCTTTTCACTAGGTCGCTAGTCTGAGGGACTGATAATTGATTAGTTTGTCAAAATAATGTAAGCACCCCAAGCGAAAGCAGCTACTGTCAAAATAGTAGACCAAATGGGGTGGGGGCTATTGACCATTTTGCCACTTTGGGTTTTTAGGGTTTGAACATCCAGCCAAGGTGTTGCACCTCGTCGCAACCAGCCAGTGACTGAAACTCTTCTACCGATAAAGTCTTGGACGTTGAGAGATTGTCCCAGCCAGGAAACATGATGTAATTTCACCAAATTCAAACCTACTTGGAGGATTAAATCTTGTCCTAAATAATTGCGACTACCGCGACGACCTAATAATTTTCCGGAAAACTCCACTGCGGTACTGTCTATGGGTAAGGTAGCTGGATTTGTAAATAACTCTGGTAAAGACTCGGAAGTTTGGACATTTTCAGGTTTGATATCAACGAACAAGGAATTTATTCTAATTAAACTGCCCAGACTAAAACCGATCAGCATAAAACCTGTAAGGAATTTCCAATCGTCGTATATCCACTTGAGGTTAATTAAATGCAGTGCAAATGCTGCGTACCAAGCCAACCGAAAAAGTAAAGCTGATGCTCCACCAAATAAAATTCCTAAGAAAGGAGAGATTTGCAACAGAAATGATTCACGCTTTAATTTTAAAGACTGCTGACTTTCCAGGTAGAGTTCAGGTTCTACGTGCCAGTACTGAGCGATTTTACATAGTTCCCCCAACCGTTCCCCCATCAAAGGATGGCTGTTATTAATTAAAAACCATTGCCGGTAGGGATTAACACAATCCCACATTAACAACGATTCAAAGGTGGTGTTTGGAGCGATACTACCCAAGGATAAACTTTGTTTATAGCCGACTGGTATTAGCAGATTTAAAGTTTCTAATTGCCAAGGTGTTTGTTCTGAGTTGGCAATATTGTTAGCAATACCAATAGAACTTTTGAGCAAAGCGCGAATCAATCCATTGGGGTTACCAGTGACTTCCGCACCAATTCTATCGTTTTGGTAAATTCTTTTTTGAGATAACCACAAACCAGTTCCTGTAATTAAAAGCCAAATTGCATAAACACCATTACCAATAATTCCTGCAATTGTACGTCCGATGCGGTTGGATATATGATCGGCTTGTTCACAAATCAATTGATATAGTTGATAAACCGGAATTGTCACTAATAACATTACAGACATCACAGCGCAATCTATACGAGCAATTTGCCCCAATTGACAAGCTATTATTGTCGCTATTTCATCATCTGCTAATTGTTCTAAAAGCCCTTGACTGACTACAATGCGAGCGGTACGAGGTAAATGTCCAAAAGTAAATGCGATTGGTGCGACTATTGGTAAAATTCCTAATTCTGGCAACTTCCAGCCTCTTGGTTGACAGTAGCGTTGCAGTACTCGCACTGATTCACGAGAATATGTATTTAAAGTTTCTCTTGATAAAGTTTTTTTTCCGTAAAATCTACATAACATCCAGTCAAGTAACCAGGGAGAAACAGCGGTTAATATTGTGAATATACCCAACAAAAACAAAGTCGGATTTTGATATAAAAACTGTAAGGGTTCTAAAAATGGCAGCGCAACTAAAATATCGTTGATTAACTTCATTGCTAGCTGTATCAGCCCTCGTATCACCCAAAACAAAGCAATAAAAGTTCCAACCCCCAACAATCGCAAGCGCAGAAAATTTCGTTTTGGTAATGGTTGCCATACTTTTGCTCTTCTTCCCAAACGCCAATGGATATTTGGTTGCTTATGGGCTACTTGCTCGACGGGTATTGGTTGCTCACCGTCAGGTTTTGTTTGGATTTGTGCGGGAAGTTCTTTTAATTGCGAACTTGAACTTGAGAATGATGGAAGTGGAGGTGGAGGTGGAGGAGTGGAACATGATATTAATTCCTCTACTTCTTCAACTCGATCTAATTCTGCTTCGGAGGATTCAAAAGCAACAAATCCCGTGGAGTAGAGTTGCTGTTGGGGATATTTTTTTCTCAGTTGTTTTAAAGACTTTTCTGCCCATTGTTTAATTTGGGAATCATTGCTTTGAGTGAGAGATTCACACACCGCGATCGCCATTTGAATTTCGCCGTCTTTAGAATAAGCTACAACTAAAGCAACTTGGGCTTGTAAGCTACGACGAATATCATTATCTCTAGCAGCAACGTCTTCTAAAATGATTTTTGCTGTACGGTAATCTTCTTGTTTGAGGGCAGCTAAGCCAGCCTCTAAAGATGATTTGGAATGTGAAGACATAAATGTTTTATTCTCTCACTAAGCACATTAAAAAAAACTCCAAAAAACTCCAAAAAACTCCCAAAAATTTCAAAAAATTCCCAAAAAATTACATTTTTGGATTGAAGTCGGGTTTCGAGCAAAATGTTCTAGATGTTACAGATAATTATCTTCAAAACCTTACCAATGATAAGTAATTAAGCGAAATTACGTATATAGTCACTCCTAAATTATATGAAATTTCCCTATTCCCTATTCCCTATTCCCTATGGTGAAAAAGTGACCGGCATTCCCCGGTCAATTAGAATTAAGAAGTTGATGTTTGTCCGGATACGGGTGCTATGGCAGTTAATTTCAATTCTGGATGGTCTTGTTGTAATTGAGTGGTGTTCCATTCATTACGGAATAATAATACTGGTCTTCCCATACTATCTTTCATCGTGGTGGTGTTGAATAAACGTCCCACTTTTTCCAAAGCTTCCCAACCTCCTTGTACCCAACGAGCAACGCTGTAAGGTAAAGGTTCTAAAAGGGTTTCTACACCATACTCGTTTTCTAAACGATACTGTACCACTTCAAACTGTAGCTGACCGACTGCTGCCAAAACTGGGTCACGTTTTGATTCATCCACAGAGTACATAATTTGTACGGCTCCTTCTTCACGCAATTCCGTAATACCTTTTTGAAACTGCTTGAATTTTGAAGGATTGGGATTTCTAAGAATGGCAAACAACTCAGGTGAAAAATAGGGAATACCTTCATATTCGATTTTTTTACCAGTGTAAATTGTATCGCCAATTGCAAAAACACCGGGATTGTTTAAACCAATCACATCCCCTGGATAAGCTTCATCAATAGATTCTCGTTCTTGAGCAAACAATTTTTGCGGACGCGATAAACGCACAGTTTTCCCAGTACGAGCGTGACTAACTGTCATATCTTTTTCAAAGCGACCAGTACATACACGGATAAATGCTACGCGATCGCGATGTTTGGGGTCCATGTTTGCTTGCAGCTTGAACACAAAACCAGAAAAATCTGGGTAAGTAGGAGGAACTTCACCCAAGCTGCTTTCATGAGAACCTGGTTTGAGAGCGTATTGTAAAAAATTATTGAGAAATAATTCTACACCAAAATTAGTCATCGCCGACCCGAAAAATACTGGGGTCATTTTGCCTTGATGTATTAAATCCACATCCAATTCTGGTCCAACTCCATCCAAAAGTTCCAAGTCGCTTTTGAGTTGATAATAAAGGTCTTGTTCTAAAAGTTCTTCTATTTTGGCATCCCCTAAATTAACTATGGTATTTGCAGCTTCTTTACTACCGTGAGCGCTTCTTTCAAACAAGTGGATTTGTTGCTGTTGACGGTCAAGCACACCTTTAAATCGGTCTCCCATCCCAATCGGCCAGTTTACCGCATAAGTCTGTAACTTTAATTCTTGCTCAATTTCATCTAAAAGTTCTAATGGTTCTCTTCCGGGACGATCGAGTTTATTCACAAAAGTGAAAATAGGAATACCCCGCATTTTGCAAACTTCAAATAATTTACGTGTCTGGGGTTCCAAACCTTTTGCAACATCAATTAACATGACTGCATTATCAGCAGCACTCAGAGTCCGATAAGTATCTTCACTAAAATCTTGGTGACCGGGAGTATCTAATAAATTTATTTGGCAATTTTCGTACTCGAATTGCAATACCGTTGAGGTAATCGAAATACCCCGCTGCTGTTCCATTGCCATCCAGTCAGAAGTCGCTTTCCGCTGCGCTCGACGAGCTTTTACCGAACCAGCTTCATGAATTGCACCTCCGTACAAGAGTAACTTTTCAGTCAGCGTGGTTTTACCGGCATCAGGGTGAGAAATAATGGCAAAATTACGACGACGTTCAACTTCTTCGTAAATTTCTGTCTCAAGTTCGGTTGACATAAGGTATTCGTTTGATTGTATTCTATCTAAAAGTTAGGTTTTTGTAGTTAAGAGCGATTCTTTTAATCTTAAAACAACTATCAAGGTGATTGGTTCGTTATATAATTCAAAAGCTTAATCTCAGGGAGAAAAAAATGTACGATACCGATAAGCGAAAGCTTTTATCAGCAATATCTCACGGAGCGATTTTTTTTAGTTCTATACTCATCTCTATTGCTGTTCCCATTTTTATACTTTTTACCACTGAAGACCCAGTTGTGAAAAGTAATGCCAAAGAAGCCATCAATTTCCACTTGAATGTTTGGCTGTATGGAATAATTATCGGACTACTAACTACCGTTACTTTCGGTTTGCTGGGATTTCTATTCGGTATATGGTTTCTCATCCATTGGGGACTCACAATTTGGGCGCTGTTTCACGTTTTAGGAGACTCGGATCAACCTTTTCGTTATCCTTTGATCTTTAGAGTCTTTTAATCACACTGTCTGAGTATTAATACACACAAATCAACCTAAATTTTCCAATTCGTTCAAAAGTTCATCATACAAGCTCGTCACTTGCATCCCTCACACTTCCTACGTCTAATTAAGTAACTTTACTTACTAACCAAATTCTGGAGAATTTCTTCAAAATCTGCTTTTTCACTACATTTTTAATGTTGCATTCACCTCATGCATAAAAGCAAGCTGCTAGCAAGTACAAAAAAATAATTATTATTAACTATTAATTTAAATCAGTGAACAGTTAACTACTGCCGAACAAAGTACTCCCTATCTATTATTTGTATAGTTATTTAAATAATATTTCTAAAATAGCTTTTTTAACCTTTTTTGATATATATATACATCTATCTGTAAAATACAAAATTGCCCTACATCTTCTCAGACAGTAGAGCATTGGACAGTTAAGCGCTGTTTGTAGTTTGTCCTTTGTAAGTATAATTTTGTTCTCAGTTTGTGACGCTTCCAATTGCGTCCATCAAAGTTTTCTTTAGGTTTATAAAATCTATGTTTCCTACTCATCGTCCTCGTCGTCTGCGTACTCATCCTCAATTGCGCCGCATGGTACGCGAAACTGTATTAACTACAAGCGATTTAATTTATCCCTTGTTTGCTGTACCCGGTGAAGGTATAGCCAAAGAAGTCAAATCGATGCCGGGAGTTTTTCAACTTTCTCCTGACAAAATTGTCGAAGAAGCCAAGGAAGTTTACGGGTTGGGAATTCCATCTGTGATTTTATTTGGGATTCCTGAAGATAAAGATATAGAAGCTACTGGTGCTTGGCATGATTGCGGTATTGTTCAAAAAGCCGCTACTGCCATCAAGGAAGCGGTTCCAGATTTGATTGTAATTGCTGACACTTGTTTGTGCGAGTATACCAGTCACGGTCATTGTGGTTATTTACAAGTAGGCGATTTAAGCGGTAGAGTTTTAAACGACCCGACTTTAGAATTGCTCAAAAAAACCGCTGTATCCCAAGCTAAAGCCGGTGCGGATATCATCGCTCCTTCCGGAATGATGGACGGTTTCGTTCAGGCTATTCGGGTAGGTTTGGATGAAGCAGGCTTCCAAGATACACCCATTTTGTCCTACGCTGCCAAATATGCTTCTTCTTACTATGGACCATTCCGTGATGCAGCCGATTCATCACCACAATTTGGCGATCGCCGAACTTATCAAATGGATCCCGGAAACTCCCGCGAAGCCATCAAGGAAATAGAATTGGACATTGCCGAAGGGGCTGATATGTTAATGGTCAAGCCTGCTTTGTCTTATATGGATATAATTTGGCAAGTCAAACAAGCTTGTAATCTACCAGTTGCGGCTTACAATGTTTCCGGCGAATACTCAATGATTAAAGCCGCAGCCCTCAATGGCTGGATTGACGAAGAGCGCGTAGTACTTGAAACTTTAACCAGCTTTAAACGTGCTGGTGCCGACTTGATTTTAACCTACCATGCTAAAGATGCAGCCCGATGGTTAAGATAAATCGACAAAAACAAAAATACCCATCCTAGAACAATCAAAAAGTCTGTCTCGATGTAAAATTTTGCGTCGAGACTTTAATAAATGATAAGTAAATTATCAATTAAAGTAATAATTTTGTACTAAAGTTGTTAGTGAATGCGATCGCGATCTATATATTAATCAGCACGAACCAGACAAAAATGCTGATTTACATACAAGCAAAGTAAAAGCAACTATCTTTAGATACAGATTCAATGAAAAATAAATAGAAAAAAGTGCTTAAAAAATAGTAGAACATTGCAGTATGGTTAGATTGTCATACGGGTATGCAATATCTTATAAAATAATTATAGTTAACAAACAATTTTCAGTTGGCATTTTACGTCAATTGATTTAATAAATCTAATTAATGAGTTTTAAAAAGGGAGCATTGAGATATGGATATGCAAGTCCTGAGAGAACGTGCTGGACTCAGCCGTGCGGAAGTGGCCTTCAGGCTTGCAATCAGTGAGACAAGCGTTCGCAACTGGGAAGCGGGACGAACAGAGCCAACTATGACACCGAAAAAATACTGGGATGCGTTGCGCTTGTTAAAGTGTACGCCAGAAGAACTGGCACAAGCAAGCGAAAAATCAATCAATCAAAGACACAAACGTAAACCAGGAAGACCAAGAAGATTTCCAGAAAATCAGTTTCCGCCAACTTCCGGAACAAATGAGTCTGGTACGAGCATAACTCAAGTAAATTCTGTAGAAGATTCAACAGTTTCTTTTAATCGCTAAATCTTGTAGTTATGACTTTGACAACTAATTATCGGAGAGGGTTGTGATTCTAGTGGAGAATTGCAACGCTTTTTATAATTAATGTTAGTTGATCATTATGGCTTTGGTTGTCAGTCATTTTGATTGTTATGCTGCGGCTTACTACTAAAGCTCCAAATTCCTCACACTAAATAACCCTGCTTCTGTAGCTAAAGATGGAAAATTCTCTTGTAATTGCTCAAGCGTCAATGGCGGATCGAACTCGTCCCAAGCATTAGCACCAATCAATGTAGCTTCTTCATAATCTGTATTGTGAACACACCAGTGGTAAACAAGATACCTACCGCTAGGAACTAACTCTCTAATTCATTGCTAGCACAAAATTCAAGCACTGCCTAAGCCTAATTCTATAGTTAGTTAATTTTGGGAATGACAAGCAAGTATGCAGCTACGCCCTCACCGATAACTCAGCAGCATAACGCCCCCGTTCACGCGCCGCCAAAAACCTTTCCGACTTTCCCAACCAACTTGATACGATCGGTGTACAACGGCTAAGTTGAGCGGCGGCTAGTATCCTTTGCATCTCTATTAATATCTCTCGCCCGTCCGCTCCAACGTGTTTTTAGATCGGGCTTCCGCGACAGGTTCACAACTTCTCTACCGCTCTGGGCTTGTTTCTTGCGAAGGTCTTCAAATATCGCGTCTAAGTCATAGTTGAAAGACTTGGCATACTCTTCCCGAATTCGGTGGATATTTTCAACAATCTCATCTTTCCACATGATCTAATCTCCCATGAGTTCATTGGGTGTACAAAGGATAGGCAGCACATAGCCTAAATCTAGACTAATTTCCGCAAGCTTTCCCTGGATTTGAGCATTTGCAATATGTTTACAATTCCAAGTTAACAGATAATCCATGCCGTGGACTGTTGCGGCAGCAATATGAATGGCATCCACCTTCGCTTTTGGGGGCAAATTACTTCGAGTCAAAAACTGTGCGGCTAAACCTTGTACGGCTTGGTTCAATTCCAACAAGGGAAAATCACGCAGAATCTCCAGTCGTTGAGATGCGATCGCTGCATCTCCTTGTGCTACTTCATCTAGAACTGCCTCGGAAGTGTAAAGTGTGAAGGTATTCCGACGCAATTCCCACCAGTCTTTTGTAATCTCCATATTTGCAGCCATAATCAGGTTTTTGGTTGACCTGGCTGTAAGATAGCCCAAAATACTGGTTTCGATGTAGACAGTTTCGCTCATATGGAACTAGGGTTAGAACTCTTCCATTTTACGTCTATACTGGTGTTTGAAACGTTACGAGCATCGGGCAGAAGATTTGGAAAATCGGAATAAATTGCTGCTGCAAAACCGCTTTTTTGCTGATAACGATGCAGCATTTATTACTAGACAAAAAATTTTGCATAACTCGTGCTATTTTTACCGTATTTTTCACGGAGACGCGATAATATTCTAAAGCAACATTCGTCTTTTTTTTTTGGTCTAATGGCAGAAACACTATTTTTTAACGCCTTACGAGAAGCCGTTGATGAAGAAATGGCACGAGATAAAACCGTGATGATACTTGGTGAAGATGTGGGACACTATGGTGGTTCCTACAAAGTTACCAAAGATTTATATGAAAAATATGGCGAATTGAGAGTATTAGATACACCAATTGCCGAAAATAGTTTTACCGGAATGGCGATCGGTGCCGCAATGACTGGGTTAAGACCGATTATCGAAGGCATGAATATGGGCTTTTTGCTATTAGCCTTCAACCAAATATCGAATAATGCCGGGATGTTGCGCTACACTTCCGGAGGTAACTTTAAAATTCCTCTAGTAATTCGTGGTCCCGGTGGTGTCGGAAGACAATTAGGTGCAGAACATTCCCAGCGTTTGGAAGCTTATTTTCAAGCTGTTCCAGGATTAAAAATTGTTGCTTGTTCAACACCTTATAATGCCAAAGGTCTATTAAAATCAGCTATTCGCGATAATAATCCGGTATTGTTCTTTGAACACGTACTACTTTATAACTTAAAAGAAGATTTACCACAAGAAGAATATTTACTGCCATTAAATAAAGCAGAAGTCGTCCGCAGCGGTAAAGATGTGACAATCTTGACTTACTCGCGGATGCGCCATCATGTAATGCAAGCCGTGAAAACCCTAGAAAAATCAGGTTTTGACCCAGAAGTTATTGATTTAATATCTTTAAAACCCTTAGATTTTGATACCATCGGTGAATCCATACGCAAAACCCATCGAGTAATTATTGTCGAAGAATGCATGAGAACCGGGGGAGTAGCAGCAGAAATTATTGCTTCAATTAACGAACGTTTGTTTGATGAATTAGATGCACCCGTACTGCGACTTTCTTCCCAAGATATTCCCACACCTTATAACGGTAACTTGGAAAGATTGACAATTGTTCAACCAGAGCAAATCGTCGAAGCAGTCGAAAAAATGGTTGCAGCAAGAGTCTAAGGAATTTTGGATTTTAGATTTTAGATTTTGGATTTTGGATTTTGGATTGGGGGTTAGGAGTTAGTTGACACTTGAGAGTTGATAGTTATTTTAAACCTTTAACCTTTGACCTTTGAACTTTGACCTTTAACCTCTAACCTTTGACCTGTAAAATTCATAACTCTTTACTCATAAATGATAAAGAAGCGCTATTATAGCGTTTGTCGCGATGAAGCGGGGATGGTATGCAAAAAGAGCGATCGCTATTAGCCTTGATTATATTTCTGGTAATTGCCGCAGTCACGGTAATTGCCACAATTCCTGTGCCTTTAGGGCTAGATTTACGGGGAGGTTCGCAACTGACTATTCAGGTTAAGACTACTCCAGAAATTAAGCAAATAGGTGAACGGGAACTCGAAGCGGTACAAACAGTTCTCGGAAATCGAGTCAATGGATTGGGAGTTTCCGAACCTCTAATTCAAACCGCAGGAAACGATAAAATTTTGGTTCAGTTACCTGGAGTTGATAATCCAGAACAAGCCGAACGGGTGTTGGGTGGTACAGCACAATTAGAGTTTATGACTCAAAAGCCAGGTACAGAAACTCAACTTTTGGCTTTACGAGCTAATAATGAACAACTCAAAGCCAAACAACAAGAGTTACGTTCCAGTAATGATAAGGCTGCAATTGAAAAAAATCAGCAAGAACTAAAAACAAACCAAAATGCGATCGCTGAATTATTTGAAAGTTTAGATCCACCCCTAACAGGTAAATATCTAACTAATGCTAACCCCCAACAAGCAGGTGGTGGCTGGAGTACTGAACTTAAATTTAATCAAGAAGGTGGTAGATTATTTGCCGATTTAACAAAAAATCTTGCAGGTACCGGGCGCGTAATTGGTATTTTTCTTGATAATGAATTAATTAGTGCTGCTTCTGTGGGACCGCAATTTGCAAATACAGGAATTGCTGGTGGTAATGCTGTAATCGAAGGTAACTTTACAGCCCAGGAAGCTCAAGACTTAGCTGTACAGTTGCGCGGTGGTTCCCTACCAGTACCCATAGAAATTGTCGAAAATCGTACAGTTGGTGCCACATTAGGTAGAGATAGCATCCAACGCAGTATTTACGCTGGTGTTGGTGGTTTGGTTTTAGTATTAATATTTATGGTGGTTTACTACAGACTACCAGGAGTAATTGCCGATTTATCGCTGATAATTTATGCCCTTCTGACTTGGGCTTGTTTCGCTTTGCTAGGGGTAACTTTAACTTTACCTGGTATCGCCGGTTTTATCCTGAGTATTGGTATGGCTGTTGATGCTAACGTACTGATTTTTGAGCGGACTCGTGAAGAATTGCGAGCGGGTAAATCCCTTTATCGTTCTGTAGAATCTGGATTTTATCGAGCATTTTCTAGTATTTTAGATAGCAATATTACTACATTGATTGCCTGTGCAGCCCTATTTTGGCTGGGATTTGGCTTAGTCAAAGGTTTTGCCGTAACTTTGGCTGTCGGGGTAGCAGTTAGTATGTTTACAGCAGTAACTTGTAGCCGCACGTTCATGTTTTTAGCAATCAGAAATGATTCAATCCGACGCAACCCGGAACTTTTTTGTCCTAACCTCCCAACTTCTAATAAAGCAGAGGTAGCGAAATGAAACTTAGTATCAATAAATCGCGAACTCTGTGGTGGAGTATTTCTGGTGCGATCATTTTAGCCGGTATCATCTCCATGGTGATTTCTTGGCAGCAAATTGGCGCTCCTTTACGTCCTAGTTTGGATTTTGTCGGAGGTACCCGGTTACAATTTGAACGAGATTGTAGCTTACCCAATAACTGCAATCAACCAGTTGATCTCAATCAAGTCCGAGAAGTTGTAGCATCCCAGGGATTCGCTGACAGCAGCATTCAAATCATCGCTGACAGTGAAACTGGTGAAAGAAATGGTCTATTGATTCGGACAAAAACTCTGGATGTAGAGCAGCGTACTCAGTTACAAACTGCTTTGAGCGAACGAATTGGTACTTTTGATCCGCAAAAAACTCAAATTGATACTGTTGGACCAACTTTAGGAAGACAATTATTTAATACTGGAATCACTGCTTTAATCGTATCTTTTGCAGGTATCATAATTTACCTTTCTTTTCGATTTAAGTTGGATTACGCAGTGTTTGCCATTGTGGCTACTTTTCATGACCTCTTGGTGGCTGCGGGGCTTTTCTCGATATTCGGCTTGCTATTTGGTACGGAAGTAGATAGCTTATTTATTGTGGCTTTACTAACCATCACGGGTTTCTCAGTTAACGATACCGTAGTCATTTACGATCGCATCCGCGAAACCCTCCAAGCAAATCCCGATCGTTCCATAACCGAAGTTGTAGATGATGCAGTAAATCAAACTTTAGGACGCTCATTAAATACCACGTTCACAACTCTACTATCATTAGTTGCCATATTCCTATTCGGTGGAGAAACTTTAAAAAACTTTGCTTTAGCCCTAATTATTGGCTTTATAGCTGGAGCATATTCTAGTATTTTTATTGCTAGCACACTTCTAGCTTGGTGGCGCGAACGTCAAGAAGGTCAAAGGTTAGAGGTCAAAGGTTAAAGGTTTAAGTTCAAAGGTTAATGATAATTCCTATCTCCCTATCCCCCCTTTCAAGGGTAGGTTTTTTTAGATTAAGCCTATTTTTTTGGTTTTAGAACTAAAATCATTGGCTATAACCTTGAAATTACGTTTAACTCTTGAGAAAATTCTCAACTATTTATCTAAAACCTAAATACCTACCCTTGAAAGCCCTATCCCCCCATCTCCCCATCCTCCCATCCCCCCATCCCCTTGCTTATGGCTCAAGTAGAACAACAATCATCTGACCCATCTTTTGCTCGACAAGTACAACGACTGCATCGGCTGACGGTTTACGGTAGGTGGTTGTTAGTCGTATTTTTATGGCTAACTTTAGCACCTTTGTCTTTGTGGAATTTACGTAAAGAAATTGAGTTTTTACAGGATTATTTTACTTGGGTTGCGGTACGATATGCTTTGTTGTCCCATCCTTTTGCTGCTGTCGGACTCAGTTTATGTATTGGTATGACTCTTAGTGTTTTAATTTGGCAAAGCCGTAATATCTTAGTAGGTATGCCTGATTCGGAAAAGCAGCGCTTGGAAAAACAAGTGTATCGCATCCGTCAGCAGGGTTCTTCTCATCCTTTATGGAAATGGGTTTGCCATAACTAAGCTTTTTTACTAATTTTTGGCAGTATGTTAATTTTTTTATGTTTTTTTAGATAAAATATAAGTATTGTGATAATAAATTAAGACTTACGCAATAAAAAGGGAAAATATGATTTTAAAGATTTTTAGATTCCTTTAACCCCCCCCCCGATGATTTGGGGGGTTTTTGCGTAATTCCAGCAAGATTGGTATAACTACAAAAACAAGATTTTTATCTGGGTACGGTACATGAATAATTCTCAGATTTTATTTAGCGCTGCAAAATCAGAAATAGACATCAAGCAATTGCAAGAATTATTTTCTTTAGGAGCTTTTTGGGCTAAGGAGCGTAATCTAGAAGATTTAGCAGAAGCGATCAAAAATAGCGAGCCAGTAATTACTGTGTGGAATAAACAGCAATTAATCGGTTTTGCGAGAGCCACAAGTGACGGTGTTTATCGTGCTACGATTTGGGATGTTGTTATTCACCCAGATTTCCGGGGAACCGGACTAGGTAGTAAATTAGTAGAGACAGTTTTGAGTCATCCCCGAATGAGTCGGGTTGAGCGGGTATATTTAATGACTACTCACCAGCAACAATTTTACGAAAAAATTGGTTTTCAGCAGAATCACTCCACGACAATGTTGATATACAATCGCTCAAATCTGACCAATCTTGATAGTATTAATGGTGCGAATCAGCTTCAAGAATCCCTAAAGGGATAGAAATTTGCAACCGAGAGAGATTTTCTTCGGTTTTGGGGTAGGAGACTGCTTCTATTTTTCCTCCCATTACTTCAAGTAAAGTTTGATTGAGTAATAGCTTCATTCCTACTTGGAGTAGTTTACTTTGTTTCTCGTCTATTTTTTTGCTGTCTTCCGATTCAATTAAATCTATCGGTTCGCTTGAAGGAATTGCATCTTTTGGTGTATCTAACCAAATATAAGCCAAATTATTCTCATGCTCAGCTTTAGCAGAAATATTTATCGTACCTTCTTCCATTTGAGAAATAGCAGTATCTACCAAGCTTACTAATATTTGTTTTAACCAACCTTGATCGCTTAAAACATAAATTTCCTCGCTTGGTTGTAACACCTCAAACGGATAGTTACGATTTTCAGCAAGCATATAAGTTAATTCATGAACTTCCTGTAATATTTTACTTAACGAGTAACACTGAATATTTAATTTGCGATCGCCATGTTCGGCTCTAGCAATATGTAAAATTTCATCAATTAGATTTAATAATTTTAAAGCTCGTTCATGAGCTTGACCGATAAATTCTCGTTCTTCCTCTGGATTTTCACATAGATCCGATAAAATTAATTGATGTAAGCCAATTAAACCATTAAGTGGCGATCGCAATACATGAGTAGTCCGCGCTAAAAATCCAGCTTTGAACTGACTCATTTCTTTTGCCATATGGTAAGCTAGTTCAACTTCTCTCATTCGTTGAGATAAAGCTGAAATATCCTGTTTATTTTCTTGTTTTAATACGCTAAAAGATGAATTATTTGAAGCTTTAGAGCTTAGGAATAATTTACAAATACCTATTCCGAATGCTAATCCAACTCCAAAATATACCCAGTTATTCAAATTCATGATTTTTTAGTAAGTTTTAACTTCTTAATTAATTACGAAAACACGTTACTCAGTTCCTCTCATCGTTAGATAGATTCACCGAGGTTTTTGTGATTTTTTCTATTAAAACATTTCACCCCATCAAAACTATTTTTTGACGGAGTTCGTTACAGTCTCAACGTAAACTCTTAACTTTTATTTAATGTTATATCCTAAATTTTAGATATATTCGCTAAGTTTATTAATTAAAAGTCGTAGATTTTAAAAAGCCCCTATAGAAGCTTTTCAACATTCCATCCAAATCGGTTTAAACACTTGTAATCAAGTTGATTCGGCAACATTCAACAATTACCAATTACCAATTACCCATTAACAATTACCAATTACAAATTTTGATTGTAACCGTTGAATTTTTAATAAAAGTTTAAATATCTAATTAAATATCTAAATTAACCGCACCTTCACGCAAAATCTGCCATTTTCCCCCATTCCACTTGGCAACAGTAGAAGGAATACCCATGGCAGGTGTTTTAATATCATATGCTGTTGTCGCCAAAGTTAGTACATCAGGAAATTCTAACTCAATTTGATCCATAGTCTCTAAAGGAGGTTTTCCCGATAAATTAGCGCTGGTAGTCGCCAGAGGTCCAGTTTGCGCTAAAATGCTGCGAGCAATATCATTTTGAGGAACTCTGATTCCAATAGTAGTAGGGTCATTTGGATTCATCGCTTTCGGTACTTTCCTCGATGCAGGTAACACTAAAGTCAAGGCACCACCCCAGTATTTATCAGCGATTTTTTGCCAAATTTTATACTCTTCTTCACTGCCTTGCACAAAATTCCATAAATGGTCTGCATCAGCCCCCATCAGGATTAGTGGCTTATTAATATCACGCTGTTTTAATGTAAAAATTAATCCGGCATTTTCAGGTAAAGTTGCTAGTGCTGGTACAGTATCCGTTGGAAAACAAATTGCTTTACCAGCCCTTACTCCCGCAATTAACTCAGTAATAGAAACTCTTGTCATTTATCAAATATCAGTAAGGTTAAAGGTTGGTAATCAACAACTGTTAACTGTTGGGTGTCAACTAACTCCGGTGGTACTAACTCCTAACTCCTCACTCCTCACTCCTAACTTTTATAAGCGAGTGCAAAACGTTCGATTCCAGCTAAATCGCAATGAATTTCAATTTTGCTATAGCTACCGCGATCGCGCAGCATTTGTGTGACTAGGGGAGCTTGTCCCATCATCATTTCAATCAACCATACTCCACCGGGTTTTAAGTAGTCGGATGAAGTTTCGATCAAATGACGAATACATTCTAAACCATCATCACCACCATCTAAAGCCAGATGGGGTTCATGTTTAAATACTTCCGGTTGCAATTCGGGTAAGGTACTTGTAGGTATATAAGGTGGATTGGATACCATACCACTAAATTTACCTTTGAGAAAATCTAAGGGTTCCCACCAAGAACCTTGGTAGAATTTAATGCGATTAGTCAAACCGTAATGCTCGGCGTTTAGCCGAGCAACACAAAGCGCTTGTTCAGAAAAATCTACAGCATGGATTTTCGCATTACTAAAAGCACTACACAATCCTAAAGCAATTATTCCACTACCAGTACCCAAGTCTGCCCAATGTCCTTCGCGTATGCTTGGGTTGTCAGTAGTAGCGGCGATCGCCAAGTCAATTAAGGATTCGGTTTCAGGTCTGGGAATTAAAACGCTCGGAGAAACTGTAATATTAAAATGTCGCCAACAAGTAACTTTTGTAATGTACTGTACGGGAAGGCTTTCGCTGAGTCTTTGTTGCCACAGTATTGATAATTGTTGTAAAGGTAGCTTTAAGTCAATTTGAGCCCTGTCTTTAAAAGAACCAATATGCAGCGACAAACTGTCTAATCCAGCTATTTCCTGTAGCAGCCAATCTACCTCGGTTTTGGAGACATTAGCGGATATAGCAGCCGATATAGCAGCATCTCGCCATTGTGAAAGTTCTAAACCAGATATTTGTAGCTGCTTATCCGCCATGTCTTAATTTGAAGAGTGTAGATGTACTATTTTTTCTTTGCAGGTGCTGGAGCTGATTTGGGTGGGTTTTCCTTGGGAAGTTGTTGAATATATTGTCTAGCTTCTGGATTCGGGAAAAAGACCACTTTATCGAGCCAAGGGTCGTTTTTCTCTTGTAAAGTATTGAGTATTCCGTCTACATCTACTACCTGAATGTCAGCCTTGGGGAATTTTGGCTGTACTTGCTTGAGTAAATTTTGAGCATCTTGCATACTAAAGAACAAAGGAACTACTTCTTGTTCTGCTTTTTGATCTCCGAGTTTGATTGGTACGTAGCTTTTATCAGGTGCAAATCTAACGATAAAAACGGGTACACTTCTAAATTGTTTTACCTGCTCGCCATTTTTTTTCAATAATTCCATTGCTCCTTTCACTTCTTTGTCAATGGGTTTAAAAGCGAATAATAAGCGATTCTGTTCGTTTTTAGTTTTTTGGACTTGCTCAAAAATCACTCCTAAAGGTACGGGAGTAGCTTGTAAGCTTTTCACCATCTGAGTAGTTTGTGCATCTTTATCTTTTACATTCCGTAATTCGGCGATAAAGGCTTGAGCTTCTTGTTGACTCATGTAAACGCCGGTTACAGAGCCAGCAGTTTGCTTACCGTTTTCTTCGGTTAAAGGACGACTTAACGGTAAGCCTTGAGGATTGGTAATCAACCACACTGGTATGTTATCAAGCTTAGTTTTAATTTGTTGTTCTGACAATGCTATGACTGGGGCAATTCCGGCGATCGCAGTTGCTAGCAGAGTACTCCCCACTAAACCTAATCTTGTTCCCCAGCGAACTAATGATTTCATAATTTCTCCTAGCATCAGTATTTTAATAAAGTCGAAAGTCGAGGCAATTTGAATCAGCACAGAACCGACTTTTTACAGTTATAGTCTCTTCGAGAGTTGTTTTTAACTGCGTTATTTACATTTAACTCAAGTTTTTCAATATTTTAATGAATATAAGTCCAGATGCCTATATTGACTCACTATATTGAAAAACCCAAAAGCAAAAAATATCTCCCCTAAGAAACACATTAGATGCCATTTTATTGCTTTTCTTCAAAAATATTGACGCTTTCAAAAAAAATATCGTTCCTAAGACTTACGCACTGTAAAAATTGATTATGGTATGCGTTCACGTAAGAAAGGTCATAATCTAGGGGTTTAGCATTGCTAAACCCCTACGATGGATGTGGCTTTCTCCAGACTCATATTTTGTGTAATAAATAGTCAATGCATAAGTCCTAGTTCCATATAACTCTTTGAAAAACCAGTGCTTTTCCCAACGTTACTTTAAATACTTAATTCTCAATAAGCCTTAAAATAAGGATATTTATTCTTAAAATCAGTTCCTTTTATCCGTTTTTATACTAATCCAAATATAATAATTTTTACTTTTAAAATACTTAAAAACTCAAAAATTAATTTTGGGTAAATTTTCAATAATTTAGAATTTGTTGATTTTTCACGCTCTAAATATTTTCTGATAGTTACCATAAAAACTCTAGAGCATAATAATCAATACTCCTAGAGTTTTTGCAATGTATACTTTTTGAATCGGGATGACAGGATTCGAACCTGCGACATCCTGCTCCCAAAGCAGGCGCGCTACCAAGCTGCGCTACATCCCGTAAAAATCAATGTTTAAATTTAAACAACTGACATTATTTACATAATATCACAATTAATGTACTTGTGGCAAATAAGTTTATATTCGCTTTTAGCTGATTAAATCAGTGAACAGTCAACAGTTATCAGTCCTGCCCGGTTTCAGTCGGGGTTAAATCCCCGACTGAAACACACCACTTGCCGGAAGTGGGGGACTCTGACTCCCAATTGATTTACAGTTTTTAACTGATAACTGATAACTGATAACTGTTGAGGTCTAAGGATAGTCCGCGCCTGTTTATAGCGCGGATTTTCGCTTCACCATATAATTATTATTTATTTAGCCTTGCATAAGCTTTACAATAAAAGCATTTGTTAGCTAAGAACAAATTGGGATTAATGGGGATACCAAAACATACCCTTAATGCCTTCTGGATCTGACATAAACCCGAGATTCCGGTAAAAATCCACAACATGGGGGTCAGCAAAAAGAGTAACGTTGCTAATTTCTTCACTTCTAAGTTTTTTGAGTACATATTTCATTAATGCCTTACCCATTCCTTTGCCTTGAAAGTCTGGGTGAACCACTACATCCCAAATAGTGGCATTAAAGGCATGATCTGAGGTAGCACGGGCAAAACCGACGAGTCTTCGTGTGTTTCCTCGTACTTGCCACATAGTAGCTACGAGAAAACTATGCTCGATGGCTTTCTTTACTTTTTTTAAAGGACGACGAGACCAACCTACAGCGTCACAAAGTTCTTCTAACTCGTATAAATCAATATCTCGCTCCGTACTAAAAACGATGCGATCGCCATTACGATGGTCGTTACCGACCGGGGGATTCGCAGTATGTTCTTCAAACTCATGAGTCGTTTTGGTTGTCACGACACCATCATTAGTATTAAACCAAGTTTTCCAAAAACCCATGCCAGCCTGGTTCGGGTAGTATAAATAAAGAAATTTTTCACGTTTGGTTACGTGCATATTGAGCGACACGCATTGCACTCAGCTATCTATAAAACTCTACACTAACTTTTGGGAGTTGGGTTTTAAAGTTTTTGATCATAGATAATGCGAGCCAAGAGTAAGCGTGTTTAACATCAATTATTTTCAACTTTAGCATCTTGTTGACAAAACAAGCGGAAAAATTAACTAAAAGCTACCCTAATATCTAAGAATCAATTGTATACAACACTGCCTTAAAATTTTGAGGGACGGCTTACCGTTTTTTCAATTGGACGGTCAAAAGCATTAATTTTTACAACAACAAGCAAGTCTTAGATTAAAAAATGGCTTCTGGTTTAAAAACATCAACACTAGAACTACTCAAACGGTTTAATAAGTCGTTTCCCCAATTTTACGATCAATTTGTGAGTAGTGAGATTCAACTGCAAAATTTGCGGCTAGCCTATCGGCTTTATAAAACCAGACGTGCTGTGATCGAACTGAAACCTGAAGGTGGTAAAAGCGCATTGCATTTTGCCTATCGGAATCAGTCTTTTCTGCTCAGCGATATTTTTGGTGTTTTAGCGGCTTACGGACTGACAATTCACAGTTTAAGTTTGTACGGGCAAATCAAGCCACCAATGTTAGTTTTTATTAAACTAATTGTATCTCGTGGTAGCCAAGCCCTGTTGGAGAAGACAGCAGAAAACGTCTGTCGCGCAATTCGCGAAGCTTTAGGAGGACGCTTTGAAGTAGAAGAAATGCTAGCAGTCGAATTTAACCTCGACGCTGGCTTAGAAAAAGTAGAAACCGAATTCTACGTAGATCCAGTGTTTCATTTACCAGCTTTAGTTATTGAAGCTGACAACCAACCGGGATTATTTTATAAAGTTATGTACGCTATGTGGCTCGAAGACTTGCTTGTAGTAAATGCCAACCTGCTGGTTTGGAGAGGACGTACCCGTTTGATTCTTTATTTATTAGGACCTAACGAAAGCTTAATACCGGAATATTTGGGTCATAAAATCGCCGAAAGTGTCCGTGGAAGATTTCTCGGTACATAAATCTAAAAAAATGTCGATTGATTCCCAGCCATAGAGTTAAATAATTGTCAGAATTAATAAGAACACCAACAAGTAATTCTTGGAATCCCTCACTATAAATCGGAGAATTTCCAGTTAACAGGTTCTTGTAAGTCTCTTTTATCGCTTTCATTACTTAAAGGTACGTGCTGCTCTCATGGCAACCATCGAAATCTTCGGCGTTCCCCACGCATACGAGCTAACGCTTCCTAAACCAAGTCCCTACACCTTAGTGTTTATCCACGGCTGGCTCAATAGCCGTGGATACTGGCAACCTGCAATAAAGCGCTTAGAGGCAGATTTTAGGTGCCTCTCATACGACTTACGAGGTTTTGGGGAATCTCAATTAAAAGAAAAAACAGATATAGTCCGCGATATGCCCAAGGCATCTAACGAAGCTAATCGCGATCGTTCAAATTTAACCAACACAGAACGTAAGAAAGCCCTTAATCCCTTTGATTCCCTTTATACTCCAGCAGCTTATATGGAGGATTTAGTAATCCTGCTGCAAAAATTAAATATAAATAATGCTTGGCTGATTGGTCATTCTTTTGGTGGCACCATTGCTTTATGGACAGCCACTCAAATGCCTCAACAAGTCAAAGGAGTCATCTGTATCAATTCCGGTGGCGGTATTTATCTTAAAGAAGCATTTGAAAAATTTCGCAGCGCAGGACAGCGATTTTTACAAGTTCGTCCCAAATGGTTATCTCAAGTACCTTTAATTGAGTTACTATTTGCCAGAAATTCTGTTGCGCGTCCCTTAGAACGTCACTGGGTACGTCAGCGAATCATTGATTTTTTAGTAGCCGATCCCCAAGCCGCTTTAGGAGCGCTGCTCGATTCAACCACAGAAGAGGAAGTAAATCACCTACCACAATTAGTATCTCAACTTAACCAGCCAGTTTATTTTTTAGCAGGTGCCGAAGATAAAGTCATGGAACCAAAGTACGTTCGTCACTTAGCCAGTTTCCACCCCTCGTTTCAATACTGCGGCGACAACGTAATCGAAATACCCAACTGCGGACACTTAGCAATGTTAGAACAACCAGATGCTGTTGCCAATCACATCCGCTCTATTATTAATTGATAAAGGTCAACAGGGAGCAGGGAGCAGGGAGCAGGGAGCAGGGGCAGGGGGCAGGGAGCAGGGAGCAGGGAGCAGGGAGCAGGGAGCAGGGAGCAGGGAGCAGGGGGCGCAATCCGAAGGGGAACTGTCAACTGTCAACTGTCAACTGTCAACTGTCAACTGTCAACTCACTCATACAACTTCATTACCTGGCTCAGCGATAGCCTAGACTCAACACCGAGATTTAAAGAAGAAATATGTCCTCTGCTAAGATGATCGGCAGCGCAGCAACCGATCATCGCGGCGTTATCGGTACAGTATTTTAAAGGTGGAAATAATACTCGCAAATTATGAGCCTCTGCTGCTGCAAGTAAATGCTTTCTCAAACCGCTGTTAGCTGCGACTCCACCACCCACAGTGATGGTATCCAAACCATAATTCAAGGCACAGGATATAGTTCTTTTGGTCAGCGCTCTAGCTACAGTATCCTGAAAACTAGCTGCTACATCTGCTACAGGTATTACAGGATGATCTTTCTCTAACTGCTGTACCAATCGTGATACTGCTGTTTTTAAGCCGCTAAAACTCGCATCATAGGGGTGATAGCCTCCTTCGGGTAAAGAAACTCTTCCTTCTGGCAATTTAAAGGCATTAGAATTACCTTTTTGAGCTAGTTGGTCAATGATTGGTCCACCGGGGTATCCTAGCTTCAACAACCGTGCTACTTTGTCAAATGCTTCCCCTGCTGCATCATCTCGTGTCGTTCCGAGGTTTTCGTAAACTCCGCAATCTTTGACGTAAATTAAGCTGGTATGTCCACCGGAAACTAATAAGCTTAAAAATGGTGTTTCAAGAGTTGGTTCGGTCAGATAATTAGCATAAATATGACCTTCAAGGTGATGAATTCCTAAAAATGGCAAGGAATGCACCATAGATAGAGTTTTCGCGGCAGTTAAGCCGACTAGTAGCGCTCCTACTAATCCCGGCGCACAAGTTGCAGCTACACCGTCAATTGCTTTCCAATCTAATTGTGCTTGTTCTAAAGCCAGGGCTATAAGTGAATTGATTGTCTCCAAATGTAGACGAGAGGCAACTTCTGGCACTACTCCACCATAATTTTTATGGATTGAAATTTGCGAGGCTACAACATTACTACAAACGTGACGATTATTCACAATTGCGACGGCAGTTTCATCGCAGCTAGTTTCTATAGCTAAAACAGTTGTCATCTATCAAGGTTATCTAATATAAAAATTTTCTTTGAGAAGCTTTAACTTTTATTTACTTCAACTTTACTCAGTTTACGCATCAAGAGTATGATCGCTTCTTAGTTAGACAAATTCAAATTTGTACGAGCCGCTTCGTTTTGTACAAAAATTTTTTGTTTCGTAATAAAGGGAAACAATTTCATGCGACGCTTGTTTGCTCTAATTCTAGCTGTTTGTTTGGCGTTTAATTTCGCCCCACCAGCCTTCGCTCTCGGAGCTGACCTTGTACGGTGCAGCGACTCACCCGCTTTTCAGCAACGTGCTGCGGATGCCCGTAACACAACTTCCGACCCTAATAGCGGAGAAAAGCGTTTTGAACGTTATTCTCAAGCTCTGTGTGGTCCAGAGGGTCTACCTCATCTGATTGTTGATGGTCGTCTGAGCAATGCTGGTGATTTCTTGATTCCTGGCATTCTGTTTCTTTACATTGCTGGCTGGATTGGTTGGGTAGGTCGTGCTTACCTCATAGCCGTCAGAGAAGAAAAAGATGCTGAGATGAAGGAAATAATTATTGACTTACCCACAGCATTACCGTTAATGCTTTCCGGTTTCACTTGGCCTCTAGCAGCAATCAAAGAGTTGCTTTCGGGTGAATTGACTGCCAAGGATGAAGAAATTCCGATTTCTCCCCGCTAGTAGCGATTGTTAATTAAGAAACTTGTTCATAAGTCCACCAGCTATAAAAAAGATAAGCTAATTATCATCAATAATTAATTTATTGTCCGGCTGTCTTTGAAACGACTCTTCTTAATTATCCAACCGCGTAAATCTACTCGTCCAATTATCTACCTAATTCTCATTTTTTGGGAGTAATGATTAATGCAAAGTGATTTTTTGAAGTATCTTTCCCTCGCACCAGTCCTACTATTTGGCTGGTTAATCTTCACAGCAGTTTTGTTGATTGTATTCAACTACATTTTCCCCGACTTATTGTTCCATCCACTACCTTAAACTGGTTATACAAGAGGTTGCTTTTGGTGTTGTGAGTTCATCTGTAGCTGACAACCACAATTAGATCCCTATTTGTGATTGGGGAATAATTTGTTGTGAAACTCGCTTTTGCTACTAGGGCAGAAGCGAGTTTTATATTTGGTTTGATTTGGTTTAATTTGGTTTTATATTTATTAATTTTTCTAAAAATTACTGTTAAAAATCCCCTGAAGATACATTATTAATATGTAGAAAAGTACCAATTTGTTCGAGAGGTAAAAATCAAATATGACAAATATGGCGCAAGCAGCAGATGCATCGAAAAATAATTCTAATGACCCCAGAAATCAGGAAGTTGTTTTTGCAGCAGCAGGGAACCCGCAATTAGGCAATCTAGAAACCCCAATTAATTCTTCTGGGCTAATCAAGTGGTTTATCGGCAATTTACCAGCTTATCGTCCGGATTTAACTCCTTTCAGACGCGGTTTAGAAGTTGGTATGGCACATGGTTATTTCTTATTTGGTCCATTTGCTAAATTAGGACCCCTGCGTAATGCACCACCTGCTAACTTGGCTGGATTACTTTCCACCATCGGTTTGGTTGTAATTCTCACCGCTTGTTTATCTTTGTACGCTAATAGCAATCCACCCAAACCAGTTGCTACTGTAACTGTACCCAATCCACCTAGTGCTTTTAATACTACCGAAGGTTGGAACAATTTTGGCAGCGCCTTTTTAATTGGCGGTATTGGTGGTGCGATAACGGCATACTTTTTGACCAGTAACCTGGCATTTATCCAAGGTTTAGCTGGTTAATTTCAGTTTTATCTTTTGGTAAACCGCGAGCGCTAATAATCGCAAAAACAAAAGGACACAACACAAAGACTTTGATGCTCTTGGTTAGTGTCCTTTGTTATTCAAAAAATACGGTTTTGGAACATCTAATTTCGATCAGTTAGGCTCATTCAAAATAGTTCAATATCGGGAAACATTGCCATCTCAATCTCATGAACAGCAGTTTCTAAATCGTCATTCACTATTTGAATATCGAATTCAGCAGCACAGTCAATTTCTTCTTTCGCACGCTCTAAACGACGGGATATAGCCGCTTCAGAATCTTTTTTTCTACCGCGTATTCGTTTCTCTAATTCATTAAAATTAGGTGGAAGTATAAAAATACTCAAAACTTCAGGAAATTGAGTACGAATTTGTCTTGCTCCTTCTAACTCAATTTCAAGTAGTACTGACTTACCAGATTCTAAAAGTTCAATTACTGGTTTACGAGGGGTACCGTATAAATTGCTAGCAAATTCCGCCCACTCTAGAAATTCACCTTCCTCAATCAAGTCTTGAAATTTACTACGGCTAATAAAATAATAATCCTTGCCGTCCACTTCTCCGGGACGAGGAGAACGGGTAGTGGCAGATATTGAGTAATTCAGTTCGGGATGACGCGAAAGAAGCAATCGCATTAAAGTGCCTTTACCGACACCACTCGGACCTGTTAAAACAATCAGCTTTCCTAAAGTCAATAATTTAGTAGTAGCACCACTGTTGGTGGATAACACTTGCATCATTCGCTTTCCCTGTGAATCATTTTATATACATTATTCACTAGTCAGTAGTCATTTGTTCGTTTAATAAATGACTATTGGCTAAGGTGGCTTGTAACTTTAACGACTTTTAAAATCGCTTAATTCACATGGTACAAAAAAATATACAAAAAATATATATTTTGTTCGTTTGGCATATCGACTCAATATAGAGCCTTAAAAAATTGGCAGGCTTAGTTATTCCTAAAATACCGGATAGAACACGAGTTAACTTAATTTAAAGCCTGCCCCTCAATTGTACGGAAATCGTAACTCATGCTCCTTTAATTATCTACAACATGATGCTCGCGGGAAATAACGAAACGATTCGCTACTGTTTCCGGCTGGATGGCTGAAAGAATAACGTGACTCGAATCAGTTATAATTACTGCCCTAGTGCGACGACCGTAAGTTGCATCAATCAGCTGACCTCTATCTCGCGCATCGGTAATAATTCGCTTGATTGGGGCTGATTCTGGACTGACAATTGCAACTACTCGGTTGGCAGAAACAATATTGCCGAAACCGATGTTGATTAACTGAATGTCCATAAAAAAACTGCTATGTAATGTATGTGAACATCAGACAAGATTATTCATGTCTTTAAAAGCAACTCTTTTCCATGTTATCCCCAAAAAATAGCACTAACAACGCATTTTGTTTGTAACTGCTCTTGTTTCTATTTATCTTCTAGTTTTTACAGTTATTCATTACCCTTTCTTATTAAAAATACTCCTTAAGATATAGATAAAATATTTACAAAAAAAGGTATTATATGATTCCATGAAAAATCCGAGGTTTCCATATCACCCGGTTCTTCATCCCCAGTTTCACTACCCCTATTCGACTTCTATTTCTTAGAAACAACTGCCAGAAAAGACTCAAATACTTCTTCTTTGGCAGTTTACCCAATAATTCAAACATTCTTTAATTTACGAGATTAGAAATAAATATTTACTTATGGTTCTTATTTTTAATCATTGATTTTTCCAATGTTTACCTTTAAAAAATACGATGCTCTCATCTATATCTCTTTTTTGGTAATCACAAATATAAGCTTAGTTTTTTGAGGTGTTTTTGATCTGCTGCCATTTTTGGTGCAGATTGTTTACGTTAGGGTTATTATCCCCATAACGCCAACTGACATAAGCTTGAGAAATTTCCTCGATGACTTCAGCGATTTGGGAAGGATGATGCTGCTGTAATACCTGAGCATATTCTAAAGGAGTCTGTGCTTGATGTTTACTCAAGCCTTTTTCAGCAGTCCACTGAAGCATTTGTTGATAAAGTCTTTCCATCGGCTGCAATTGAACTAAAAATCGCCATTTGCGCCATTTACACCATTTATCCCAGCCCAGCCAACCGAATAAAGAAACCAATGTGACTACAGTTAATCCGCTTAATATCCCGAAAATCCCTTGAGAGAATAAAGATAAAAACCAGGATAAAAGCTTTACAATGACGCTAAATATTTTCCCAAGTACATGATTAAGTAATCCCGTGACTGGAGAAGGAAGCCAACCAGCAATCCAATTCCAAAATTGTTTTAATACAGAAAAAGTTTGAGTTTCTTCTATGGATGGAGGAATTAAAGGATGATTGGGTATGGGATCGAAAGCAAACCAACCGTATTTAGGGAAGTACACTTCCGTCATTGCGTAAGCATCTGTATTCTTGACTACGTACATCCCTGTAAATGGATTAAAATCTCCGGAAGAAAATCCCGCGACTAATCGCGCTGGAATCCCAATAGAGCGCAACATTACTGTTAAGACTGTAGAAAATTGGTCTGGTAATCCTCCTTTGTTTTTAAACAAGAAAGCTTCTACCAAGTCATCCCGATCATTTAGTAATGGGATGGAAAACGGATTTTGGGGTACTGTATAGTTTTGTTTTAAATATTGAGCCAGGTACAGAGCAATTTCATAAGGTGATGAAAGAGTTTTTTCTGTTTGAGCTATTTGCTGACGATTGTAGTCAGCTAAAATTTCTTCAGTAAGCTGTTTAACCTTGTCGGCGATTTGAGGAGGAACCTGTAGATAGTAATTTTTAATGCTATCTGGATACTGACTTCCACTTTTTGCCAGCCTAGTGCGATCGCGATAGGGCACCTCAGATAGTACGGTATAAGTAAGACCTTCGGATAAACCAACCGGCGATCGCAAACCATCTTCTGTATCGACGGCGATGATTGATGTGGGAAAATAGATTTCTTTAGGATATGTCATTGCCGGAATCAAATTAGGTAATTCCGACACTATCGTGTAAGTTTGGACTATTTCTTTGGTTTTACCGATAATTAACGGACTTTCAAGAAAAGTTTGATAAGAGAAAGGAGAACGTTGCAGCCGTTTAACTTTGTCGTTGCGAGAAATTTCCCATCCCTCTCCAGTATAACGATCAAATGCTAAAACTCTCCAGAAACCTTCGGCTTGAGAACGCACCCGCATCACGACTTTGGGCTTCATTTCTCCGCGTAAATTCTGATTAATTTTGGTATTAAATCCGTAATAAAAGCTGTCATCAACTTGTTGGCGATCGCCCTTTCCGCCTTGGGAACTACCGTCGCTATTGCTACCACCTTCACCGTTATTATTACCAGAACGGACATAACCGGGATTGAGAATTTTGCGTCCGGTAAAATCACCTTTTACCTCAATAGGTGAACTAACCGGAAAAGTCCGCAATCCATAGCCGGGAAACCGGGGTAAAACCGCGAAAATGCTTAGTCCTATACTTACTATGATTAAAAAATTAATAATTAAAAATTTGAAATTAAAAACCGCAGAATCTGGATTTTTTGATGGTTGTTTTTTTATTGTTAAGGGTTCTAAACCCAATCGCGAACGATAATCTAATACCAAAGTAGGTAAGACAATAGCTAAAAAGAGCAGCAACACTGGTGCAAAAGCTAAAGTTTGACTCAGGGTTGCTGCTACACCTAGTAAAATCAACCCGATGATCATCGAATACCCCAAATCTTTGCGACGAGGCATATCGAAACTGTGCATCACCTGGAGTTGAATCAGTAATTCTGCGAGGATAAGCCGGGTATCGTTGAGTTCACCTAACAATCGCCCAAAAAATGCACCTAATGCTAATAACATTCCCAGCGCGATCAAGAATTTGACTGCGACATTAGGTTTGCGACGACAGTAATAACTCCAACTTCCACCCACTAGACTTAAAGGAACTGCCCAAAAACTGCCGGTTGTTTCACCAGCTATATCTGTCGCCACAATTCCGATAATTACCAAAGTGCTAACTAGCACCCTGAGAATAATCGAATCTTCTACTTCTATCGGCGGTGAATTGTGAATTGTTTGCCGCCAGTACCCGATATTTTGTAGACCCCTAAACCTATTCTTCATCCGTAAAAATACCGAATAATCTGCAATTAATCAAAGCAGTATGTTTGATTTACACTTACCAAACCTTGATTAGTCAGTCTGCTTGTTAAATAAAGGTTCAGTTTCACTACTACCCCTAAACCTTTCTAATTGTCGTGTTTTCGAGCAACTTTTTTCCGTTAAACTCAACTTCTCGCAATTTGTAGAAGCCCCCATTGAGTTCAATTAGTATGCAGAAGTTGGCACGATTGTAAAATGCAGTGGTTGAGTATCCATGTCTTCTAACTCAACTGCCAAAATATAATTTACCCCTTGTTGAACTGAATTTAGTTCTAAGCTGACAACTCCTTGATCTGAAGATTGTGCAATTTGAGTACAAGCATCTCCTGTGAGTTTGAGTATTCCCTTCTGGGGTAATGAGGCTTCAACTCTTAATGTTTGGGCAGCTTGGTTATATTTTACTTTTAAACTCAGAGTCCCGACATTGGTTAGCCATTGCCTTGAGACATACTCTTGGGTTGCATCAACAGATAAAGTGAGATTTTCTAACAATTGTTTTGCAGCCAACAATGATAATGCCATTTGTTGACGCGGCTGTAAATCCGAGTAGTTGCCTTCTACATAAGGCATTCTTTCTAAAGTATCAGCAGAACGATAGGGACTTCTGAGTACCATTCCGGCTAAATCGTTGAGCATTTGTGGTTCGTTGGGGAATAAACTTTCCACCACTCCCACAAGTTTCGCTCCTAATGGCACTGGAAAGGAAAGCAACTCTTGACACTTTGCCAATAACTGCTGAAAAACTTTCTCAGGTATTGTAATTGGCAAACTCAGCTTAGACTGTTGTGCCGCCCAAGGATGAGCGGGAACCCAGCTCATAGATAAATTGTCTATGTAATCGGGATAATCCACTAATTGTGTTTCCCAAGGGAATAACGGTGGATTATCTTGGACTTGGCTTTGTAGCCGGCGCTTAAGAACGGCTTGAAAACGTGTTTGCACAGTAGGAATTTCTCCCATTTGAAAAAAAGGATAGGACATCGAATCCGACTCAGAAGCACCGCTTGGAGCAGCAGTGTTTTCTTTGTATGTTTTAGCCCCGTTAATTTCCTCACATTCGACCAAAAAATTCTCCTCGGTTGTAGCATTATCTGCTAACAACCAAGCGAGTAATTGGTTTTGTAAGGATTCTGTGTCACTATTCATGAGTAGATGCACTTGATCCGGACATAAAAGAGTTACGAATTTCCCAAGCTTGTTCGAGAATTTTAAACCACCTTTTTTGCAATTGCGCCATCGATAACCCCAAGGTTTTGGCGATTATTTCATCGGTTTGACCTTGCTGTTTCAGTTCTAATAAACAACGTTGTTTGTCGTCAAGTTGTTCTGTATAAACTTGCCACTGCTGTTCGGTTAAACCTAAATTGTTACGCAAGTCGGCTTCTAACCATTCATGAACCAATTCCCAACGATGCAGCAAGGCAAATCTAATTAGATGATATTTAAAACGTTGCTGTAAATAATCTCTCTGACGAGCAGTTAAACCTAAAATTGCCTCAATTTCTTGAGCAGATAAATCTTTTAGGCGTAGAGCAAAGTAATCAGCGCAGTCTGCTTGTTGTCGTTCCTCAAGATAACTCATTAATTCGTTAATGACTACGGAACGTAAAGTTTCTTCTGGGGGTTCGGGTTCGGTTTGAGATGCCATTGCCGTTCTTAATTGCTGTACGGCTGGATCTTCCCAAGAACCATCACCATCATTGCTGCTTCCTTCTGCGGCTTTTTCTATGTCAACACAGGTTTCTGGAGGTTGCTGTTGAGAAAAAGTTTGCGCTCGCAGGATAATCAACTGCTGCTGTCGCCCTGGTAAAGGAATGCGTCTTTTGGCATAACGTTCGGTAAACGCCATGTATTCCGCTAATTCCAAAAGAGTCTGGGGACGATATGTAGCTTCGAGTTTATTTTCTCGGCGGCAAGCGTTTAATGCTTCCAAATAAAAATTTTGCAGAAAATCTTCAATTACACCCAACCTTCCTTGATAACTCAGTTGTTTGTTGGGCGGATTAATGTAACGATAAATAATTGCGCTCAGAGTACTGTGCAGTTCGACTCTACCTCGATTGGAACCTAACTGGTAGTATCTCAATGTCTGAGATAGCCGGTGTTTCGCTAGGGCGATCGCCGAACTTTTGATGTCCCCAGAAGCTTGGATACGTTTGCTCTCATGGCAAATTCGCAGGACTTCGGCAGCGATTCGTGTTGCGACTTCATGGCAATTAGAATCTGAAGCTTTAGTTGAAGATTTAAGTTCTCCGAATAGGAGTTGAAATATTACCTCCACCCCGATAGACTTTTCTCCCTGAATAGTTGTAGTCGCGGCTGATTTCATAGTCTAGTTGTTTAAAAGACCTTAATATAAACAAACATTACAACCTATATTTTGTGGAAATGCTGGTTGATTGACGGACAACATCCGCCCCTCAACCGCAAGCACCCATTATCCTGCATAAATAAATTTGTCTGGTTATATTATTCCCAAATAAAAGGAAGATTTTTGGTATTTCATAGAAGTTATCGCTAATGCCCACGAATTATTAACAGCTAATTATGGATTTACAAACACAAATTCAATCTTTGATTGATAATGCACCCCAAGATGGTATTACACCTCAACTGATTACGGCAATTGCCCCGGAATTAATTAAAATTGCTCAAAAATTACGTTTCCGTCAATACTACATAGTCCAAAACCTTGAGCATGACTGGGTTCTAACCACATTGAGTAATCGTACCAATCCACAATTGCAAAAACAGATAATATACGCTTATCCTACGTTACAAGATGTCAGTACTACCTCTGGTGTTGGGCTTGACCCTCAAATGATAGCTGCACCGATGGCAGTTATGGAAATTTTGTTCCAAATTATCGCTCTCGAACCCGTAGATAGTATAATTTTTTTCAATACTCCCGGCACTACAAATAATGCTGTGGAAATAAAGCGATCGCAAGTGCAAAGTATTATTCAAAGGTCATTACAACAAAATCGGCGTAGGTCGGATATTCCTCCTGATATTGCTTGAATAAGTTGAAAATTAAGAGTTATAAAGTTAAAACATATACCTTTAGATATGGTTCTGAGATAGAAGTTATAAGTTAAGGATTTATTACAAATCAATAACTGATAACTACTTTCCTATTATCCAAGAATCTGGGAATAATATTTCTTAACTCTCAATTAAGACGACTCAATACATAATCAGCCATATCAATCAATGTTTGGCAACTTTCAGAAGGTGGCAATTGTTTTATATGCTCGACTCCAAGTTTTGCATGGTAAGCGGCTAAATCACGGGAACGTTGAATTCCTTGGCTATCTTCTATTAAAACAAGGGCTTGTTCTAAATCTCCAGCTTGTTTAAATTGTTGTTTAATCAGCGTTTTTAGTTCCGGTTTTTCTTCTAGAGCATATATTACAGGTGCTGTAAGATGCCCGTCTTTGAGATCGGAACCAGCTGGTTTACCCAGTGTATCTGTAGAACTGGTGAAATCTAAAACATCATCAACAATTTGGAACGCTAAGCCAAGATGACGACCATATTCATACAAGTTTTCGGCTGTTTCTGGAGATACTTCACTGAGTATTCCAGCAGCTTTGGAACTATTCGCGAATAATGTAGCGGTTTTATAGTAAGTCTTCTGGAGGTAAGTTTCAATTGAAATCTCGGCTTTAAAACGATTCACTCCCTGTTGAATCTCTCCGGTAGCCAAGTCCATTATTACCTCTGAAAGCAATTTAACCACATCTAAATTATTTAAGTTCGCTAAATACCAAGAGGCTTGAGCAAACAAAAAATCTCCGGCTAATATTGCAACTCGATTCCCAAATATACTGTGAACTGTAGAAACTCCACGTCTTTTTTCTGATTCATCGACTACATCATCATGCACTAAAGAAGCCGTGTGAATCATTTCTGTAATTTCAGCTAAGCGGCGATGACGGGGCGTAATCTCTGAGTGCTGCATTGTTGCTCTTGATACAAGTAACACAATTGCAGGTCTAATACGCTTCCCACCAGCTCCGAACAGATGTTCTGCGGCTAAACTGAGAATGGGATGGTCGTTACCAACTAGTTGTTTAAGGTTATCTGCCAATATATGCAGGTCTGCTTCCACAAGTGAAAACAAGGAGGTGGCTGGGGTCATGAATGGGCGGACTCTGACTTTGGTTACGAAAGTTTACATATCCTATACTCATTTTAAGATAACCCAGTGCCACAGCAAAGCTTTCTATAAATGTTCTTGTTTAATCTCAAGGTGAATATCGCTCGGTATATAACTGGAGACTCCCATACAACAATATATTTGATACTTAAAATAAAGCTCTTACTATCAAATGCAATTGCATCCAGCTTCCATTAAGACGCGGATTTTAAGAGATTTCTGTTGTGTTACGTTTTGTCACATTTTGAGCTATATTGATGCGGAGCCGTTCCGATGGCTAACTAAAATATTTTTTGCAGTCTGGCAATAAATTATACTAACTTACTTTCCAGTGTGATTGCTGAGGCGTACATATTTATTTCATACGATTAAATGATTTGGACATTGATGAATTTTACAGATAAAAGCTCTTATTAACAAAAAATTAACATTTTACGAAATAGGTTCGAGTATCTTTGATAACAGGCTGAAAACCGAGCTTATTCTTTATACATCACTGATGACACAGCGAGAATAAGTAGATCAACAATATTATCTTGAAAAATTCAAATTAAGCAAACTGATTACCTCAAAAGTGAGATTTCTTGTGTTATTATTATATATAGGGATTTCAAATACTTAAAATATTCATTCAGGAAAAGTAGGTCGCTTTTTTGCGTATCTGTACTTTTTTACTGATGATAGTGAGTTGAAATAAGTCGTAGGTAGAACAGAGGATATTATTCGTGTTCGTCGTCTACGAATTAATAAGTTCCTCAATAATAGTTATGTGCTGTCCGAAAAATATACATTGGAACATCTTGACGACTCGTTTTAGGGTATGAAAGGTCGGGCTTCTGTATAGAGAACGGAAGCACTGCATAACGCACTTGTAATGCAGGCTAGGTAGTTGCATAGCGGCGATTTAATATTGGCTGCTGGCATAGTCTGTAAAAGCTAATTACGTATAAGTAGATAGGAGAGTATTCATACTCTGCCGAAATTTTTGAATAACAAAAAAAGCGTTAGCAAAAAGCTATGTAGCTTGGGTTTTTGTACTTATGTTCAATTTATTTTTGCTGTACGAATGGGATTGAAAAAAACTTGTCGGGGGAAATATGATGATGATATTTGTTGTGGCTTCTGGTTATTTGTTTGCTGTATACATGTTCTTAGCGCTAGCTAAGAGAACAATTAAAAAAACTGCACCCCCAGTGGTTTCTTCGCAATTTGAAGAAGAGTATTCTTCCGAGATGTTTGTAACACCGCTGAGTGAATGAAGCTCCATTTACTTTTGTTTAAATGATACTCAAATTTATAGAGCAACACAATCAACTAATTTTAACTTTAGTTCGTAATACAGCATACCATATGGTGTGCTGTATTGCGTTTTATACTAATAGGTAATTATGCCGTCACGGTCTTGCTGTAAAGGGTTAAAATTGGGATGCTCCAAGTTTACCAATTCAACCATAGGAGTACAGCCCAACCATTGCACTGAAGACTCAGCAAATTGCTGGGGGTTTCCACTGACAGCAAACCGAGTTGCCAGCGGTGGATAAGTATTTCTTAAGCCTAGTAAATCCAACTCTTGAGCGCAAGCTTCAACAACACTCTTTCCTGGATCTACTAATTTTACCGATTCACCAACCAGCGATCGCAATAGTGTTGCCAGGTGAGGATAATGAGTACAACCGTAAACTAAAGTGTCAATTTGCTGTTCTAACAAAGGTTCGAGGTAAGAACGTGCTACTTCTCTAGTGTATGGATCATCAATGCGATTTTGTTCGATCAGAGGAACAAACTCCGGACAACCAACTTGCCATACTTGAGCATCACGATTAATTTCTTGGATACTTATTTTATAAGCATTGCTTTTGGCTGTTGCTGGGGTAGCAATTACACCGATACGCTTTCCAGCTTTGACTGCTGCAACTGCACCTGGTAAAATCAGTCCAAGGATAGGTACTTTAAATTCCGAACGTACTGTTTCTAATGCCAGAGCAGAACTGGTACTGCAAGCCATAATCACCATTTTTACGCCTTGATTTTCCATCCAGAAGATAATTTCACGGGTAAACTGGATAATTTCTGCTTGACTACGAATCCCGTAAGGAAGTCTGGCTGTATCCCCAAAGTAAATAATTGATTCGCCGGGTAGTTGTTGGTAAAGTTGACGTAGTACCGTTAAACCACCTACACCACTATCAAAGATGCCTATAGGAGCGCGTTGGGCTTCTTGTTCGGATAGATGGTAAAGATTGCCTTCAAAGATAGAAGATGAAAACACAGGCAGATTTTGATAATAGTTTGTGAATTTGGGACAAAGGATTTAGAAAAAACTTCAATGTTTTAACTGATAAATCCGATATGAAAGAGAATTTTACATCCTTACTTTCTATTTAGAAATTTTTACTATATTTCTTGGGGAAATGCAGGTATCTCTTTATACTAAATATCAGTTGGAAAAACAGCCGTGTTTTGGTAAATAAGTACCTATGCCTTCATTAATTAGACATTTCTTTTAGGCAGGGAATAGGGAATAGGCAAAAGGGAACAGTAATATAACTGAGTAGTAATTATATAAATAATTTTGCTTAAGTACTTATGCTGCGAAAGAGCAATAAGTGGGTGTGCAAAATTATTTGTGTCCGAAGCGTTCGCGTAAGCGTGCGCGTTGGCGAAGCCGCCCTGAAAGGGCTAGGGCTTACGACAGCGTTCGCGTAGCGTGTCCGTCAGGACTCAGCAATCTCAAAGTATTGCGGTTGCTTCGTTTCACTTTGTTCCACTCGCTTCGGACAAATGCACAATTAATTTTGCCGAAGTACTTAACTAGGATTTAACTTTTGAGAAACCAAAGCTAAAATTTTAACAACATTATTTTGGCTCTTTTCCTAGTTCCCAGGCTGAGCTTGGAAACTAGGTTTGGAGGCTCAGCAAAGCGATAATTGCAAGTGATGCAAGATATGAGTTACAATAAAATCTTTACCTTCTTCTCATATAATTTAAAATCCCATTTGCAATACCCTGTGCCATTTGGTCTCGATATTGAGGAGAAGATAGTTTTGCCGCATCCTCTTGTCCAGTCACAAAACCTACTTCTACAAGAATTGAAGGCATTGAACTTTTTCTCAATACATAAAATCGAGCTTGTCGCACTCCCCGGTCTTTAACATTTACAGTATTTAATATACTACTGCGGACATCTTGGGCAAGACCGAGACCACTGTTGTAATAATAAACTTCTAAACCGCTGACATCCGGACGACCTAAACCAGCCGAGTTAGCGTGAATGCTCACAAATAAACCAGCATTAGCTCGCTCAGCCATATCGACTCGTCCTTGCAGACTGACAAAGTAATCCGTATTGCGAGTGAGTACTGCTTGCACACCGTTTTGCTGCAAAATTTCGGCAACTTTTAAACTAATAGGTAAAATCACGTCTTTTTCTTGCAACCCACCGATACCAATGGCACCAGGGTCTTGACCACCATGTCCTGGGTCAATCATGACTACAACCCTACTATTTGGAACTCGTGATGGTGGGAGAGGGACATTTTGACCAGTTGGTTGGGGAATCGGTTGGGATATCGGAGGTAAACCAGTCGGTCCAGTGGGAGGGATAACTCGATTACGTTGTAATTCTAAGGATAAAAGCTGAGTACTAAGTTGATTGAGTTCACCAATTTGGACTCCAGATGCGGGTAGCACAAAAATAGCAACTTTGTTATTTTCTAATTGCTGTAGACGTACTCGCAAAACCGGGCTAGTAGCAGTAAATTTTGGACCTCTGACTCTCGGAGCCAATTTAGCATTATCAACGGTGATCCGGTACAATCCGGTTTGTCTATCCCAACCACCAACAGCAGATAAATTTTGATCTCCTCTAATTAGTAATTGAGTACTAGTAGGAGCTAATTCCACAGACTCAATTGTTGCGATCGAATTGCTGACATTTGGGATTGGTGGAACGGGAAAAGAATCTGATTGACTGACTTGAGTTGAATTTGAATTATTAGAACTATTAGAACTACCACTTATAGCCGCACTTAAACGATTGGGTAGAACTATTAAACCATTGTTACCGCTTGTTGTAGCTCGCCAATCCGGACTTTTTTTGTCCACCTGTAAAGTCATGCGAACTCCAGGTGATTTACCATCGATTTCGCTGAATTGAATCAAGTTAACAGCGTGTTTGTTCACCGATATTTCTCGTTGAACTGCTGGTGACAAAGCTGCATCTGAAATATCGATATTAATTTCATTGCGATCGCGAGTCGGGCTTTTAATTTTCGGTCTAGCACCGCTGGTACGCAGGAAAAATCCGTCTCCGGTAATTTGTAAGCTTTCAATTTTGGTTGCTGCATTTGAAGTGCTAGCAGCGATTCTGTTCGATGGTGGGGTGTTGATTGTTGGTGTAACGCTGAAAATACTTCTAGGAGCAACAGCATTTGCTTCGACTTTAGCTGAAGGTAGCTGCACCGTCCAGTTAGTAGGAGTTAAACCAACAAATTTTACTTGCTCTGGGTCAAGAGTATACCCCGGATTCATTTCCACAACTAAACGAGCCGTTTGGGGGTCAAATTGTCCAACACGAATAGAACGAATAGCACCGCCAACCATTTGGGTTGACTGGGGTCTTCCAAATGTCGTTCCTGGTAAATCAATTACCAAACGAGTCGGATTAAAAATTAGTTGTGCTTGGGGTTGAACTGCACCATCAGTTTGAAATTCTAATTGGTTTTGATTGGCATTAAAACGCCAAGAAGACAGCTTTGCGCCATGAGCGGGCGACGATAGCATTAGTACAGATAAAAAAGTAGTACCAGATACTAACCAGTGTATTTTCACAACCTTTTCTCCTAATCCGTATTTTATTGATAACTATTAATTTGTAAAAGTTTTGGTACTTCATACCTCGATATCCAAGCAAGCATCGCCGTTTTTAATTTTCACAAGTAAGGTCATGGCATTGCAACAAGTCTTTTATCTCGGATAAAAACGTTGTTAATCGTATTAACTTTAGCATGAAGCTTTTTACTTGTTTGCTTTAAGGATATCATTCTGCTGGTTTTTAGCATTTGATTATACCAATTATTGAGATAGAAGCAGTTTAACTCAACAGTAAAATCTGCCGGGGTGACATTTTATTCAACTAAAAATTAGATGCATGACTTGTAGTTTGGGTAATGGGAGTGGTGCGGAAGAAAAAAAATCTAGTGTTGGCTTGGTGCTATATTCTATATCAGAATTTTAAATCAAAATTTTAACTAACCGATTTTAAGAGAGTTTTGTTTTCGCTTAACTTGACTTTTATCTTAAAGTACCCATTTAATCTCAATTTTGACAGAGTAGAGGAATTTAAAATACTTCTGATTTTTATTTGGATTCTTTGAAAAAATGTTCCCCTATTTACAAAAAATTATCTTACTAATTAGGAACAAATCGGAAAATTTGAAAACTCGCATTTTGCACCATTGTCAAAAATACTAAAAAGACCAGGTTTTTCAAGGGAAATTCCAGATTGTAAAAGTAAGAGATTTGCAATAAACTCGGTCTTTGTTCCAGGTACAATCAGGTGTGAAAAACAACAAGAAAATATCTTTTTGGATAATGGTTATATTTGGCTATACTGAATTTTTTCGATGTTGATATTTTCTAAGAATAAATCGATGAGTTAACTAGTTTGATATCTCGATTTTTTCAGCTTGAGTAAAAGCATCAAGTATGAGATTATAGATACAGATAAAATTCAGAAATCTAGTATAGGCGGTTTGATCGGATTTAAGTACCTATGAAAAATTAATTAGACATTTCTTTTAGGCAGGGAATAGGGAATAGGCAAAAGGGAACAGTAATATAACTGAGTAGTAATTATATAAATAATTTTGCTTAAGTACTTATATATTTGTAATAACGAGTTAGACAGCATAGCTCAAAGCCCTTCAAGATAAAATTTAAGTTAAGTCTTTGATCCATAAATAATTTTACTTCGTTTTTGACATATGTCAGTGTTAATCGTAATCGTGACTAACAAATAAAATTGGGGAATCCTTGGCTCGAAAGCAAACAAGAATTTCCCCATAATAACCGCTCTTTTAGATTTAGGATAAGAATGTTTAATGAGTAAATTTACTCAAATATACTTATTCACTATGATTTATTTATCTATTTTTACCTACGCTTGAGGTACTTAAGAATACCATCAGCTATACCTTCTGCCATTTTATTTCGGTAAGAAGCTTGGTTCAAATTTGCAGCATCTTCACTACCAGTGACATAACCAACTTCTACAAGAATTGCTGGCATTGAAGTTTTGCGGAGTACGTAAAATCTCGCACTTCTGATTCCTCGGTCTCTAATTTTCACGTTTTGGACAATGCTTTTACGGACGGTATCAGCCAGCTGTTTACCACTGTCATAATAATAAACTTCTAAACCGTTAACATCGGGACGATTTAAACCCATAGAATTAGCATGGATACTGACAAATAAATCTGCATTTGCCTTATCGGACATATCTACTCGTCCTTGAAGGCTGACAAAATAATCCGTGTTACGAGTGAGTACTGCATTGACTCCATTTTTTCGCAATATTTCCGCGACTTTTTGGCTGATAGGTAAGATGACATCTTTTTCTTGCAATCCACTGATACCAATTGCACCGGGGTCTTTACCACCATGTCCTGGGTCAATCATCACTAATACCTGTCCTCTAGGAGCCGGTCTTGGTGCTGGACTTGGCTTAGGATTGGAAGGAGTAGTAACTGGCTGCGAACCCGCAACCGGATTTGGTTGGGGAATCGGAGGTAAAATAACCGGGGGTTTGGCTGCACTATTACGCTGTAAGTCTAAATTTAATCGGTCTCCTCTGACATCAAGTCTTCCGAAGCTGACCTGTGCTGCTGGTAAAATGTAGATTGCAACAGTATTTGAGTTTTCTTGTCGCGTAAGTACCCGTAACACGGGACTACTAGCTTTAAATTGGGGACCTTTTACAGAAGATGATAACCGAGAATTAGGAATCAAAATGCGGTACATCGCACTAGAACTATCCCATCCACTAGTGCTTCCAGATAAAGATTTGTTGCCTTTAACAGTTAATGTCCCGCCATTGTCATCTAATTCTACAGCTTGAATTTCAGCTAGAGAATTTTGTGTTGTGATGGTTGGTGGTGGTAATGGAGATGGTAATGGTCGATTGACTGAGGGATTGGGATTACTATTTTCTGACGATTGGCTAATTTTTCCATTGGGCAGTAAAACTATACCACCAAAGCTGCTGATTGTAGCTCGCCAATCGGGGCTATTTTTGTCTACCCGCAAAATAATCCGAGCGGTTGCCGAATCTAACTGTTTGAATTCAACTCCTTTGACACCAAAACGATTCATGGGGAACTCGTTTCCTGGTAAGTTAGATGATAATGTAGCGCCGGAAATATCTACATTGATCAATTCTTGAGTGTTGCGGTTAATTCTTACCGACGAGGCTTTACCACCACTGGTACGCACAAAAAAGCCATCCCCAGTGGGAAGCATTCTTTCAATTTGAGCAATTCCTTGAGCAATTGTTTGACCAGCTTGGATTACCGTTTGATTGCTATTAGATGTATTAGTGGGTGCAGTATTAGTATCATTGGTTCGTACTACACTGTAAATATTTCTTTCTTCAGAATTTGTGTTTTCAAGCTCTGGTGATGGTAATTTGACTCTCCAACGACTGGGACTGATTCCTTCAAATTTGATTTGATTTGGGTCTAAAGTATAACCGGGACTTAATTCAACCACCATACGGGTTGTTTCCGGGTCGAATTGACCGATACGTACTGAACTGATAGCACCACCGACAGGTTTGTTCAACTGAGGACTACCGAATTTGACTCCAGGTAAATCAATTACTACACGAGTGGGGTTAAAAATTAGTTGCGCTTGTGGTTGTACCGCAGCATCAGTATTAAATTCTAGCTGATTTTGATTAGAGTCAAAATTCCAAGATTGTAGTTTCGCTGCATTTGCAGGCAAAGATAATAGGGAGACAGTTAAAAAAGTCCCAGGTATTAACCAGTGTAGTTTCACAGTGTTTCTCCTAAGTCGCATTTACGAGAGCGGTAAGTATATAAAGGTTTCAAATTTAGCTTGGAATATAACCGCTCAAACCGTCATTAAAGATAAGTATGTTACCAGTGGTGCTTGCCGGGATGAACCGTCTTTATACTGCTATGAGTCCACCGTGGAAAATCTTCTTCAAAAAGAACGTGGTTAGCTGTTGGCAAAGAATTCTAGCATAAGAAATTCTTCTTTTATGCCGTTGTGGCAATAAAAACCTGCGTTGTTCCTGCTTTGAAGATTCCACCCACAAAGAGATAACCAGAATTAGCGATCGCACTGAGCGGTACACCTTTGTGCAACGGCAGTGCCGTAGCGATTCCGGCTTTCCCCGGTTAATTCCAGGAAAGAAAACTATGCAGGGTAAAGAAATTTATGAAATTTTTCAATGAAGCGGTAATTTGCACGCCCGTAATATTATCGGTTTATTATCGGCTTAATTGTCGGCTTAAAATAATCTGGTGAGATGCAATACTTGAAAAAATTACTCAAGTAGCTGTGCCGAATAAATGTCAAAAACTCCTAAAAAATTACATTTAAAAGGGACGGATATTTTCAAGTATAAGTTTCCTTTGGTATCATAAATTCTCGAACATAGATACTTTTATAACTAGATTGTGTTTGATTACTGAAGTGAAAATTCTGGATTTACCAGTAATTAATGAGACCTTGGTTCTATTTCTCACGATTTTAGGCTATTGGATTTACAGTTGTTCAATGGTGAAGGTTTTAGCAGCATTTCTTGTTATAGTTGTAGTTACTTGTTGAGCATCGCCGAACCATAAGGAAAAGCGAAAAAGATGGTGAAAATCATAATTACCCACATCGCTGATTAAACAGGGTTTAAACAGAATTCCACCATCCAAATCAATGCTCACAAACACAAATCCTACACCGTTCAACGAAAACGATTGATTTGGAGTCAATTGAAAACGCCCAAACCTGTGATAACTTTACTTGCGATCGCAACGTTAATCAGGAAGGTTGCTACAAATAAAGCTTTAAGAACAGCAAGATGTTAACTTTAGCAAACGTTGCCAATGTTCGGGTAAAACTGGAACTATTGATAATCTTGGTAGACGCAATAAATCAAAACCGAGGAAAAATTCGTCCTGCTTGATTTGATTAAGGGTAATCGGTTTGGGTAATTTCTGCACTGCTCGTATATTTATTACTAATCTTTTAACATCATCTAATTTTGGATCGGGATATGCTTCACTTAAAACTTCTGCAACTCCGACAATACTTCTTTCTTTACCAGTGTGATAAATGAATGCTTCTTCTCCAGTTCGCATTGTCCGCATATTTTTTAAAGCAAGAGCATTTTTGACTCCATCCCATACTGCAACATTTTCTTTTGATAAATCGGTATAGGAATACTCCAGAGGTTCAGTTTTTAATAGCCAATTCATATATTATTTATATATTTAATTCCAGATTTATTCACGATTTGCAATCAAAATTTTATTTTTACCAGGTCTTTTGAAAAACAGGAACATTCAAACTCAGTAAATACTCCGTATATAAATGTCATTCATATCATAATTTAATAAGGAGTCAGAATATTATGGATACACTCAAAACTTTTGATTATAAATCTCAGGGTTACAAAAATTTATTAAAAATCTGCAAAATTCTGCCCATCGCATTGTTTGTTAGCCTTGCTTCCGTTCAACCTGCTTTGACAGAAGAGAAAATAATGTTACGAACATTAACAGTGACGGGAAAAGGATTAGAAACAATTCCCACAACTTTGTCCCAAGTCAGTTTGTCCGTGCAGGTTCAAGGAAAAACAGCGAATGCTGTACAACAAGAAGCGGCTGGTAAATCTAATGCAGTAGTCACTTTACTCAAGTCGCAGAATGTAGAGAAACTACAAACCACCGGCATTCAACTTAATCCAGTGTATAGCTACAAGGATAATGTACGACAAACTCAAGGTTACGAAGCAACTAATATTGTGAGTTTTCGCATTCCCACCGAAAAGGCTGGCAAACTACTAGATGAAGCCATAAAAGCCGGTGCAACACAAATTAATAGCGTTACATTTGTCGCTACAGAACAAGCAATAACTCAAGCACGTCAACAAGCACTTCAAGAAGCCACTCAAGACGCTCAAAAACAAGCTAATGCTGTCTTATCAAGCTTGGGTTTTACACCCAAGGAGGTAGTTCATATTCAAGTGGATAATGCTTCAACTCCCGAACCAATTATGTATCGAAGCGCAGTTCCCACAGCAGCAATGGCTGAAGCCGCACCCACTCCTATTGTCGGAAGTGAGCAGGAAGTGGGAGCATCTGTGACATTACGAATTAGTTATTAGTTGTTAGTTGTTGGTGGTTAAGTAGCTGGACAAAAATATTTGTGTCCGTTACGCTACGCTTCACTCGCAATGACAAATATACAATTAATTTTTTCTAAGTACTTAATGGTGATAAAAATGTAATGGGTGTAGTGCGAAGCGCGTTCACGCCTTCCGGAGTGCGGCGAGGGCGTATCCGGAGGGCAAAGCGTGACGCGATAGCGTCATAGGACATACCGGAAAGCTCGCTAGAAAAATACAAATTAAATGCGCGACAACTTATCAACCAACAACCACCAACAACCAACCATCAACCAACTAAAAATGTTCTGGATTATCCATCATTTCACCATCAGTATCTCGTTTAGAGCCTAATAGCTGTAGGTCGTCCACTATAATAACTGGTTTAGAGCGAAGTGCGCCGGTAGCGCGATCGTTCCAACTATCCAATTTCAACGAACCTTTAACGGCAATTTGTTTTCCTTTACGCACGTAACTATTAGCAATCTCTGCTGTTTTTCCCCACAGTTCCAGATCGAACCAGTCCGGTTCGCTGTCTTTCTTGCGACGATTGACTGCTAGTGTTAATCTACACTTAACAGTGCCAGACTCAAAATATTTCATGTCGGGGTCGATACCCACACGACCGATGAGGTGAACTACATTAATACTCATAGGCTTTAACTTTTAGTACTAGTGTACTTTGAAATTGTAATATCCATAATAACGGATTAGAAGACATTTGAGATAGTGTTAAATAATTAACAATACAATTTATTAAATAGATGATAAAAATAACTATACCTAAATTGCGAAAGCGTACTGATAGGTTTACACAGACAAAGAATATAAAATTCAAAAGGGTTGGGAGATGGTAAAGATTGGGAAAAGATATATAAAAAGTTAATCTGCTTTACTAGACTCAAGTCACAAAAAATAATAGAATCCAGCACGATTGGGTATTTCGGACGTTGTAAAAAGTAATGAGAATAGGGGGCGTAAAAGCGCGTGGGTCTTTTCAGTAAGTTTTCCTTGTCGCGGGATATGGGTATCGACCTGGGTACTGCGAATACTCTCGTTTATGTCTCTGGCAAAGGTATTGTACTCCAAGAACCGTCAGTTGTTGCTATTGACAAAAACGAAAAAGTTGCGCTGGCTGTGGGAGAAGATGCAAAGAAAATGCTCGGTAGAACTCCTGGGAATGTGATTGCTTTGCGTCCTTTACGGGATGGTGTAATTGCTGACTTTGATACTGCTGAGTTGATGCTGAAGCATTTTATTAACCGAGTTAACGGCGGCAAATCTCTGGTTTTACCCAGGATTGTAATTGGTATCCCTAGTGGTGTAACTGGGGTTGAAAGAAGGGCTGTAATGGATGCTGCATCTCAAGCAGGGGCTAGAGAGGTTTATTTAATTGATGAACCTGTTGCAGCCGCGATTGGGGCAGGGCTGCCGGTAGCTGAACCTACTGGTAACTTGATTATTGATATTGGTGGTGGAACCACTGAAGTTGCAGTACTGAGTCTTCAAGGTACAGTGCTGAGTGAATCAGTACGTATTGCTGGGGATGAATTAACCGAATCAATTATCCAATATATGAAGAAAGTTCATAACTTGGTGATTGGGGAACGTACAGCAGAAGATATCAAGATTCGTATCGGTTCTGCTTATCCGACTCATGATGATGAAGAAGCGATCATGGAAGTTCGAGGTTTACATTTACTTTCTGGTTTGCCCAGAACTGTAACGATTAAAGGACCCGAAATTCGTGAAAGTATGGCCGAACCGCTTTCAGTTATTATTGAAGCAGTGAAACGGACGCTTGAGCGTACACCTCCGGAATTAGCAGCAGATATAATTGATCGGGGGATTATGCTTGCTGGTGGTGGTGCTTTGCTCAAGGGTATAGATACTTTAATCAGTCATGAGACAGGTATTGTAACACACGTTGCTGCCGATCCTCTCAGCTGTGTAGTATTAGGTACTGGTCGGGTGTTAGAAAATTTCAAAGAGTTAGAACGGGTATTCAGCGCTCGTTCTCGCAATATGTAGATTGGCTTTGCTCGATCAGATATTGGATTCTATAGAGAATCCGATATCTTCTTAGTTAACTTAAATTAAGTATTTATTAAGTAAATTTTCTGTTATAGGTCGGTTTATATGTTTACTGCACGTCGCCGGTGGGAGCGTAAAGGGTTACAGTTAGGGTTATTGGTGTTAGTGGTCGGTGGAGCTTTGATAGTCCGCCAAACTCAAGGTGAACTGTTGTCTGAGTTGTACAACGGTATTACTCGTCCCCTTGAGGTTTTTCAAACCGAGCCAAATCAACAAAAATATCTCAAAGACGCTAAAGTACAAGAACTGCAAGCCAAAATAACTGAATTAGAAAGCCAGAATCAAAATCTCAAGGCTTTATTAAAATATGTAGAAAAAGAGCCAAAAAATATACCTACAATTCCAGCTCGCGTAGTTGGACGTGGTGCTGATAATTGGTGGCAACAGGTAAGTTTAAATCGCGGTAGCCTCTCAGGAATTAAGGAAGGTTACGTAGTCAAGGCTGAAGGTGGTTTGGTTGGTTTGATCGATCAGGTAACTCCCAACACTAGCCGCGTCTTGCTAATTAGCGATATGACTTCACAAGTAGGTGTAAATATCAGCCGTACTGGAGCCAAAGGTATTTTACAAGGAGATGGTTCTGCGGATGCGGTGTTAGAGTTTTACGAAAAAGTACCAAATGTAAAACCAGGGGATGTAGTTTCTACATCAACTTATAGTTCTAAGTTTCCTTCCGGTGTACCTATAGGCAAAATAAAATCATTAGATTTAAAAAGACTTCCTGCCTCAGTTGCCACAGTTGAGCTTTTCCCTCCGATTCGTTCTCTTGACTGGGTAACAGTTAATCCTAAACCACCCGCTGTCCCAGCACCCGAAAACAAAGATTCACAGAAATAATTTCACAGCAAGGCTACAGTTCAATGAATATTACCAAATTTCGGGTGAGGAACAAGCAAACGAATGGACAACCTTCATTTCGGGCTAGGAGGAAGCAAACGAATGGACAACCTTCATTCCGGGCTAGGAGGAAGCAAACGAATGGACAACCTTCATTTCGGACAAGCAACCAGCAAAGGAATGGACAACCTCCATCCCGACGCAAAAAACCCAAAAACCCCATCAAGCCTCTTTCTCGGTGGCATCCCAATTTACGCAAAATTGTAGATTGCACGGTAATTGCTGGATCTGTATTATTATGTTTATTTTTGTTACCAAATCGCTTTCCCGGTATGGAATTGGTGGGAATTACCGCTAACTGGTTGTTAATTTGGGTTGTGGCTTGGAGTGTCAAGCGTTCAGCTTTTCAAGGTGCTTTTGCTGGTATAGTTTTGGGGTTACTTCAAGATGCAATGACCTCATCCGAACCAACTCATGCTTTAAGTTTGGGTATAGTTGGTTTTCTAATTGGTTTGTTTCAAAAACAACGTTTTATTCAAGAAGATTTTATTTCTATTGCCTTAATAGTCTTCGTGATGGCTATTTTAGCAGATACAATTTTCGCCTTACAGATTATTGTCCAAGGTACTGCTCACCCAGATGTGATTTGGGCATATTACAAAAAGGTAACTCTTGCTTCCGCTATTCTTAGCAGTCTTTGGGCTCCTGTGGTTTATTATCCTTTAAATCGTTGGTGGCAACAGTTGAAGTTAGCCGAACAATCATCTTGATAGAAGTTGACAATTGACAGTGGACAGTTGACAGTGGACAGTTAATTTTCTCCCCATCCCCTTGTCCCCTTGTCCCCCCATCCCCCCATCTTTTACACCAGGAGCAAGAAATCACAGTTTTGACTGATTGATTCCTTGCTCTTTTATTTTGTTGGAATTTATTGTGCTGGCTCTGGCAATATGGATGCAAGAAGTCAATGCAATTCCCAATTCATTCTTCTTACCCAATTGAAAAAACAGTTTCCCGTCTCTAAATGGGAAATTGACTATATTCATACAAAAATATTCACACAAGTTCCCTTTTGATTATGAATAATTCTCCTGCCAATCCGAGTGCAGATAAGTTGATATCTAATACCCACAACCAAAAAGAAGCCGAATTTGAGTTACAATCCCCAGTCAAAGCGGTAGGAACTGAGTTTGATCGAGCGATGATGCGACGCTGTTTGGAACTGGCTCGTCGCGCTTTGGGACTTACTTCTCCAAACCCCATGGTAGGGGCGGTAATTGTTAAAAATGGTGAAATTATTGGAGAAGGCTTTCATCCGAAAGCTGGTGAACCCCATGCTGAAGTTTTTGCACTCAAAGCTGCTGGGGATAATGCTCATGGAGCAACGATTTACGTGAGTTTAGAGCCTTGTAATCACTACGGACGTACTCCCCCCTGTTCGGAGGCTTTGGTAGCCGCAGGTGTTGCAAAAGTGGTGGTGGGTATGGTTGATCCTAATCCATTGGTTGCAGGAGGTGGAATTAACCGTTTACGCTCTGCGGGGATAGAAGTCATTGTCGGAGTAGAAGAAGATGCCTGTCGCAAGTTAAATGAAGGGTTTATTCATCGCATTGTTCATAAAAAGCCTTTGGGTATTTTAAAATATGCTATGACTTTGGATGGTAAGATTGCTACTAGTACAGGACATAGTATTTGGGTAACAAATCAAGATGCCCGTAATACAGTTAAAGAGTTAAGGGCTCAATGTGATGCTGTAGTAGTTGGCGGAAATACAGTACGGCAAGATAATCCCCGTCTGACTTCTCGTTTATTAGGAGCGCCCAATCCTCTACGAGTAGTTATGACTCGCAGTCTTAATTTACCCACACAAGCGCATCTGTGGCAAATTCAGGAAGCCCCCACTCTGGTTTTAACTGAACCTGGAGCAAACCCTGAGTTACAAGCATTTTTACGAAAACAAGGTGTAGAAGTGGTGGAATTATCACCACTCACACCCGATAAAGCCATGAGTTATTTATATGACAAGGGTTTTTGTAGCGTATTGTGGGAATGTGGAGGAATCTTAGCTGCAAGTGCGATCGCCTCAAAAGCAGTACAAAAAGTTCTCGCATTTATCGCTCCGAAAATTATCGGTGGGAATAATGCTCCCACTCCCGTAGGTGATTTGGGCTTTACTACAATGACTCAAGCGCTGGATTTGGAACGTGTAGAGATGAGAATTGTAGGTTCTGATTGTTTGGTGTCCGGATACTTAACTCAGGACAATCGCTAATTAATTACGATGAATGTATTATAGGTTTGTTTGTCGAAAGTATATATGGTTGCTTTTGATCAAGAAGCAATGATGTTTTGACAATTTGTTGATCAGTTACACGTTGAATGTAAATTGTATTGACGTTCATGGGCTATGTCACGAATTAAAGGAAGTCGGGATTGAATGTAATCGCAAAGAAAATCGGCTTCTTGACAATCTAACGATGCTTGGTTTTTTGTTTGTTTTACCAACAAATTAACCAAGCTGGCATCATCCATTTGCAATAATGTCATGGTTTGGGTTTGTTCGACTACTGACCAAAGTTGACGCATGATTTTAGGAGTCATTAGACCTGCGTTAATTAAAAATTTCATTTGTTTTTTCAGGATACACAATTTAAACAGCAATGTCCGGTATTAACTTACAACATGACACAAGTGTTATAAGAAACTTAATATATTGAGTTATTAATTGATAAACTTTAAGCATCTTTAATCATCAACTATTCTACACAGCAATTTTAAAACAAAAAATCAGAGTTTGAACAAATCTTTTAATTTATAATTCTCATTTTTGTTATTTAAACTACGAATCAACAAAAAACAATGTTTACAAGCTTTATCAATCCAATTCAAATTAGTATATTTCACAAAAGTTAATTAAAAAGGAGTATAGACTATTGTTCAATATTACATTTTTGTAAACAAGGAACAATTAAGTTTTTTGAAACGGTTTAATAATCAAATGACTGCCGAAATGTTAAGATTTTTTACATAGGGGACAGGGAATAGGAAGTAGAAAATATAAAATAGAAAATGTTCTGTTTTTTGTTTTCTAAAAAACTTTGATTATGGGTTTATAACCTATTTGCAAAAAAGAAAATTTTCGAGATACGTAGTAGGAATAAAAATATCTTCCTTGTTTCAATTTCCAGCTTAAAAATAGGAGCTAATAGTGTTCTCTAAAGATTTCCCTGCTAAGAGTTCCCTTTCTGTTTATCCACTATTTCAATAAACTCTTTTAAAATTTTTACATATCTTTCTCCCGCTACATCAGTAAAATCGTTATGATTTGCTTGTTCTACCCATAAGAAAAGTTTTGGTGGAGGTGCTTGCTCGAATAATGTTTGGCTGTGATAAAAAGGAACAATATCGTCACGTTTCCCATGCATTATTAATACTGGACATTTGACTCTTTTAATTTTTTCTAAATTTGGAAATCGATCAAAAGGCAAAATTGTCAAAGGTACTTTCACTCGAAATGCAGAAATAAATGTACTTTCGGTAATTAAACCCGCAATTGATTTTCTAGCTGCTATATCTATCGCGGAACCTCCTCCGACTGAACGCCCATATGCTACTATTCTTTGGGGTAATATATTGAGCTTTTGCGTTAAATAATTGTATGCTGTATCAATGTCTTTATAAGCATTCTTTTCTGATGGTTTTCCTTCACTAGTTCCATAACCACGATAATCGTAAGCAAACACGCTAAAACCGATTTTTTTTAATTTTTCTAAGTTTGATTGGATAGTACCTAAATCTGATGCATTACCATGAGCGTAAAGAATAGTGTATTTAGCTTTGGGATTTGACAGATAAATTGCAGAAAGTCTGGTTCCGTCTTCGCTGATCAATTTAATAATGTCATTCGTATCTTGGTAAGTTGAAGGTGGTGGAAAGAAAATCATGCTATCTGCTTGGAAGTATATATAAACCGCGAAGGATAGATATATTAAGATTAAGAATGTGAGCATCCTTTTGCAAAAGTTAATTATTAAAACTTTTTTTGATTGTTGGTTGTTCATTCAATATATTTTATCGTTGAAAAAAATAGCCGACTAGTCTACTATTATGGATATGATTAAACGTATTGATAAACGCAATCAGTTAATTCGCGTTGGCAGGGAAATTATTGTCCAGCGAGGATTTAATGCGGCAAGTCTTAATGATATATTAAATACGGCAGGCGTTCCTAAAGGTTCGTTTTATTATTATTTTGCTAGTAAAGAAGATTTTGGATTAGCAATTATTGATGATTTTGCCTTTGAATATTACAATCATCTGAAAAATATTTTAGAAGATCAGCGATTTTCTCCTTTAATGCGACTGCGTAATTATTTTGAGTCGGGAATTGCACAAATGCAAAGCTCTGAGTGTACTCATGGTTGTTTGATTGGTAATCTTGCTCAAGAATTGTCAGCGCAAAACGAATTGTTTCGCCATCGTCTTAACCAAGTGTTTACTGATTGGGAAAAATCTTTTGCTAGATGCTTAAGAGCAGCTTACGAAACAGGGGAAATTGCGGATGATAGCCATCTGGATGATTTAGCAAAGTTTATTTTATCTAGTTGGGAAGGAGCGATTTTACAAGCCAAGGTAACGAAATCAATAGTACCAATGCAAACCTTTGTCAAAATTATATTTGATCAAGTTTTAGGTAAATCTACCTCCAGCTAGATTTAATCAAATGTTTAAGTAGATACTATTTGCTTATAGACGACTGGTCTACTATCAATTGATGATTAACTCCTAGTAAAGGATAAAACATCAGAGCAGCAAATCAACCCGTTAGTTAAAAAGATGAATTATGTCCGACATTAAAAACAAAGTAGTGATTATTACAGGTGCAAGCAGTGGTCTAGGGGAAGCTACGGCTCGTAGATTGGCTAAAAACGGAGCGAAGTTAATGCTTGCGGCAAGGAGAGAAGAGCGTCTCAAGGAATTAGTTTCTGACATTGAAAAAGATGGTGGTACAGCAAAGTATCAAGTTACAGATGTTACTGACCACTCTCAAGTTGAAGCCTTAGCGGAAGCAACTCACGAAGCTTACGGACGTATAGATGTTTTGGTTAACAATGCAGGTTTGATGCCTTTATCACCTTTAGATCAAGTGAAGGTTGATGAGTGGGACAAAATGATAGATGTGAACATCAAAGGTGTATTGTACGCGATTGCAGCAGTATTACCGATAATGCGACAACAAAAATCCGGTCATATAATCAATCTTTCTTCGGTAGCAGGGCACCAAGTATTTCCTGCGGGTACAGTTTATTGTGCGACGAAGTTTGCAGTCAAAGCAATCTCCGAAGGAATTAGACTCGAATCCAACGGTGAAATTCGTTCTACCAATATTTCTCCTGGTGCGGTAGATACGGAATTGACCAATACAATTTCTCATTCGGAGACAGCCAAAGGAGTTGACAAACTGTATTCAGTCGCCATCGATGCAGATGCAATTGCTCGTGCTATTACCTATGCTATCGAGCAACCGGGGGATGTCAATGTTAACGAAATGATTATTCGTCCTACCAAGCAAGAACTTTGATCGAGATACTCTACTAAGTTTAATTCAATTTACCTTCATCTGAACAACCATCAAAATATGACTTCTACAACAAATCTTCCCCATCTTCTGAGTCCTTTGAATATCAAGGATTTATCTTTAAAAAACCGCATAGTTATGGCACCTTTGACTCGCTCTCGTGCAGGTTCAGAAAGAATACCTAATGCTTTAATGGCAGAATATTATAGTCAACGAGCAGGTGCGGGTTTAATTATCACCGAAGGTACAACTATTTCCCCACAAGCAAATGGTTGGCGGCATACACCTGGTATTTATACGGAAGCACAAATAGAAGCTTGGAAACAAGTAGTTGATGCAGTACACGCCAAAGGAACGCCAATTTTTTTACAGCTTTGGCACACCGGAAGAGCTTCTCACAGTAGTTTTCAGGAAAATAACCAGCTTCCTGTGGCACCTTCTGCAATTAAAATTGAAGGTTCCGAAGCTCATACAGCTAATGGTAAACAGCCTTATGAAACTCCTAGAGCTTTAGAAACACAAGAAATTCCTCAAGTTGTAGAAGATTATCGTCAAGCAGCAGCAAACGCGAAACAAGCTGGTTTTGATGGAGTAGAAATTCACGGTGCTAACGGCTACATTATCGATGAATTTTTGCAATCCAAAACTAATCAGCGTACAGATAAATATGGTGGTAGTTTAGAAAATCGTTATCGTTTTTTAAAAGAAATTATCGAATCGATTCTTACCGTGTGGGATGCATCAAGAGTAGGAGTAAGACTTTCTCCTAACGGTAATTTTAACGATATGGGTTCACCAGACTTTCGAGAGACTTTTACTTATGTAGCGCAACAGTTGAATCAATATGGGCTAGGTTATCTGCATATTATTGATGGTTTGGAGTTTGGTTTTCATGAATTGGGAAAACCAATGACTTTAGCCGAAATTAAAAAAGTCTATCATGGCACTTTAATGGGTAACTGTGGTTACGATCGCGAATCAGCAGAAAAGGCGATCGCGACTGGTGATGCTGATTTAATTGCTTTTGGGAGATCATATATCAGTAATCCCGATTTAGTTGCTCGTTTTGCGAATAATTGGCAACTTAATCCCGATCCACAACCGGCTATTTGGTATTCTTTTGAAGCTGAGGGTTATACAGATTTTCCCACCTATGAACAGTCTCAGGTAGCTGTTTAGGAATATTTTCAAGGGGAAGTCGGGTTTTGATGATGGTGATTTCCTTTTAGGGATATTTAATCTCAAAAACCCGATTTCGTGTGGATTAATTAAGTCACTATAAGCAAAGAATAATCTGTAATGTACTGTGAATAAATTAGATTGTAAAGTTATCAATCTCTAGTTTTATCTGTATTGTCTCAAGGATAAACCTTTGAACTTATCCAAATTACTTTACAATCATAAATTTATTGAATTGATTGGCAGCAGAAAAAATTGTGAATCATTAACAAATGTTTCAAAGCATCAAGATTGATTTATTTGCAGTGTTTTTTTTTGATTCTTGCGCCAGTTGAGTCTAAATTAAATAATTGTGATTGTAACTAAAAGGCGAATGTCATGGCTAAAAATACTTTTGTGACGCTTAAATTCGGCTCAACCGGGGATGCTGTAGTTAATTTACAAGAATGTTTGAAAACTGTTGGTGTTTACTCTTGCAAAAGTAATGGTATTTTTGACGAGAGAACTAAAGCTGCTGTGATCAAGTTTCAGAAAAATAATGCTATGACTGCTAACGGTATAGTAGAACGTGCAACCATGTCTGCATTAGTGAGATGTTGGTGGTATTAATAGGATTCAGCGACAATATGAAGGCTAGAAATGACTAAAGTCATGACTATCAACTTGTTGAATTAGCTAAAATAATTTTGTAGTTTACCTAGATTCTGAAAATGGATTCGGAACAATCCAAAAAATTGTCTCTTAGTATAAGACTTGCACGATTTGCAATAGGTTTATTAGTTGGACTTTTTATCGCAGCAATATTTTGGCTTTATTCAATTGAATTTTATGCCTCTATTTCTTTAGTTCAAGGGATTATTGGTAGTTTAATACTGGCAATTTTTTGTGGTATCATTGCGACTTTTAGCGGATTAGACAAACTATTTGAAAACTTGCCAAATTTATAATATCTAGAATCTTCATCATTAATTGTAATTTTGATTAATTTTTCCTGTATAACTATCTATCTCTGTGCATCTCTTTCCTTTGCGCCCTCTGCGTCTAGTAAGGTTTATTTTATTTTATTTTATTTTATTTATTAAATCCCAGAGACACAGAGAAAAAAGAAGCTTAATCACAACAAGCAATCAAAATTATTGAAGCAGGTTTTTGAGTAATTGGATTAATCGGTTCACGACATTCTAAAATAGAGAAACCGCAAGATTTGAGTAATTTTATCCAGGTTTCAATTTTACGAAAATACCAAGGTGCTGGTTGTTTAAAGTCAGAATTAAAACCATTCCATAATTCTTGTCTCCATCCATCAATATAAGGTAATTCTCCACAACTAATTACAGGATGAAGCGTTTGGATAAATAATAATTGATTATTCTTTAATAAACTAGGAAGCGAAGCAATTAAATTCTCTACGGTTGCTTTTCCTAGAAGAGAGAAATTACAAACAACAGCATCAAAATCAAACTCAAAATCTATATCTATCTTATTATTAATAATATCTTCGTAGGTTGCAATTAAAAATTTACCACAATTCATCAACTGGGCTTTTTGAATTAATGCTGAAACTCCATCCACTCCCCAAGCTTCAATTCCCTTAAGAGTTAATTCACGAGTTAACCAACCTTCTCCACATCCGATATCAAGAATAGAATTGGGAAAATAACTTACAATTGCATCGATAATCGCCTGATTCGTCACGATTTTTCGACTTGCAATTTCTTCATTTTCGATAGTAGTTATCCACGAATCCGCATTTTGATTCCAGCTATCAATAACTGATTCATCGTTAAAATTTAGCATGATATTCTAAGAATTAAAAATAATTTTAATGTCAGTTCAACCTTGGGTTAAGAAGTCGGGTTTTTATGACAATTTTTGATATTATCGATATTTATGTTCTAAAAACCCGACTTCTGATGGTCACAATATCACAATAGTTTATCTGGTAATAATCAGATTATTTTTGCCATCTTTGAGTTGCGATCGCAATTCTTTCACCATACCTTTGTGCAGTAAGAGCGTCTCCGGAGTCAATTTCTGGGGGTTTACCACTCATATCGATGGCAGATTGTCCCATAACTCCGATGAATGCACCCAAACGGTTAACACCATCATCTTTACCAAAATAATTACTGGGTAAATCACCAATACTCACCCAAATCATACTTTGTTGTGCTGCATGAGTTGCTAAATAAAGCAAAGTTCCTTCTTTATCACCACTAGGGGAACTTGAGTGAGTAAAACCCCCCGCAATTTTATCTTTCCATCCTTGGTTAAACCAAACCCCTGCATTATCAATAAAAGATTTAAACTGTGCTGCAACTCCACCCATATATGTAGGTGAACCAAACACAATCGCATCAGCTTGATTCAGCTTTTCGATGATTGTATCGTCTTTCCAACGACCATCAGTAATTTGCTCCCCAGTAATACGTAATAAGTCAACAGTAGTATCTGCAACCTTCTTGGCTCCCGCAGCAACCGCTTCAGCCATCAAATGGGTATGTCCCATACCAGAAAAGTAAACAATCGCAATCTTAGACATAGGATATTCTTATTTATTGTTAAATTCACTTAAAACGCTGATTTCTCTGTAAATGTGAAAAAGCGTTTCCACTGAATGACTGTAATCAAATTGTTGACCGAAGTAAAGTAGTTACCAAAAAGTAACTGTCTTAGTTAAAAATACTCGCTTTTAATGCTCAATATTGTGTCCTTTGAACATGATTTGCACCCAAATAAAGCCCAAATAAAGTTTTACTGATTGTTCTACACATTCATGTAATCACCATCAACAATCATATCGGTAGCTGTCATGTAGGAAGAATCAAGGAAATTAAATATTACAAAATTATTCTACATCTGCGAAAAACTGTACATTCTTACATTGGTTGCACTTACGAGCGCTGATTTTTTCACCATCTCCCCACATACCTCCCTCTGCACGGAAATACAGCCAGTCATGCTGATTACCCACGCTACGTCCCCAAGTATAGGATTGCGAACCACAGATAGGACAGGGGTTTTGTTTGGGGTTATGATTGGGTTGTATTTGTTCGTTCATTAGATTTTGGATTCAAGTATTTTTATAACTATTTTTTTTATTAGCAATTGTTCAAAACGTTCTCGTAAAATCTCATATTGCTGCTTAAGTTTGAAATTTATGTTTAAAATTTCTTCTCGTGTGCTGGGTAAATCTAAATAGTCAGGAATAATCTGAAACTGACTAACGGTAAAATCATAGCGATCGCCATTTATTCGATTGTAAAAGTGAGGTTGTTCGTTAATGAAAGTTTTAAGAATTTCTCCACCAAAATACTCATAAATAACAATTGCTGTCACATCACATTGTCCCCGCGCTGGATTATTCTTACTGTATAAAGTACTTGTTTCAGATGACCAACACTCCACGAGTAGATTTTCTATCAAATTTTTATCCATGTCATTCCCGTAGCTTTGCATAACTATAATTTCAATGTCCAAGGTTAAAGGTTTGCATAAAAACCCGACTTCTCAAGCTATGACGAAAGTTTAAATCCAGGAATTAAACCACATCCGCAATTTATAAGCATCAGCAGAAAGAGGTAAACCTAAATATATCGGCATCCAAAAAATGAAAGCAATAATAATTAGAAAAGTAACCGCTACTCCAAAAGAACTAAGTTCAATATGATAGCTACGCAAGCATTTATCTATCAGCCACGCTAAAGCCATAAATGCGAATACTACAGCGGTCATATAATGATATATGAAAACACAGCGATTCACTTTTACCCAAGGTAGTAAATTGGCGGCATAATTCAAGACTAAATATAAAGCAATTCCAGTATCAATAGAAAATGATAAATTAACAGATAAATGCTTTTTTTGAATCGAAGGAATTACTATTTGTCTAATTAAAACCGCGACAATTAACAATACAATTGCAGCAAAACTAAACCACCATAATAATGGATTACCCATTGCATGAACATCATATATTACCTTACCAGTATTTGCAGGCAAAGGTGGTCCGGCTATTGGTATAGGTTCGTTTACATTCAATGCTCTTTGGTAAAAATAAGCAATTGGACGAGTTAATAATGGCCATTTGTACCAAGCTGCACAGTAAGGATGGACGCTCGAAGTATTACCACCAAGACGATTGTGAAAAGATAAAATTTGTTGATGAACTGATATTAATCCGTATTTGGGATTTTGTAGCAGATGAGGTATCCAAATCAAACCATAGGCAATCAGCGGGATTATTCCTAAGTAAAATGCAACTGTAAAAATCTTTAGTTGACCAATTTTTTGTAGCGGTAACAATAAAGATTTTTCTGTAGTTTCTTGGTGTACAGCTAATGTAGCAGTAGATTGTTTTAATTCTGTTGGGGAATAATAGGAACTAATTTGAGTAATTTGTGTTTGATTAATTGCTATATCCTTCCCTGTAAAATGTTGCTTTAGCCAACCAAACATCCAGTTTAAATATATGCCGACTAAAAAAAATAACCCATTCCATTTTGTCGCGATCGCAGCACCAAAACTAATACCAGAAAGTATTAAATAAAACCGAGATTGCTTCTTAGTATTCCCTAAAGCAAGCAATAACAACCATTGTCCCAATAATCCAAAAATAACTATATATTGATTAATTAAAGCATAACGAGATTCAACCAAAAATATACCGTCGCAAGCTGCAAATAAACCAGCTAAAAAAGCAAAACTACGACGATAACTTAATTGATAAGCGATTCCAGCAATAATTAGAGGGATAAAAGCACCAAACAGCGCATTAATCCATCGATAGCTCCAAGGAGGACGTGCTACACCTGTAAGAATGTTTACAGTATCTTGTCCAAAAGGAAAATAAGAACTTAGCCACATTCCAATAGCAATGATATATTTTCCCAATGGTGGATGACCATCAAAAAATGAAGTTTGAGTCAGATAGTTTTGAGCAAACTTCGCATAGTAAACCTCATCAAATACCAAGGTGTTGAATCGTCCCAAGCCCCAAAATCTTAAAGCAATTGACAGTAGAAACACCAACAAGATGCCAATTTTAAACCAAGAAGAAGACTGTTTTTTAGTCATCAGTTTAGTCTAGCCAAAACTCAATATGATATCGGGACGTGCAGTTACGTCCCTACATTATTGAAGCGCATTTTTGATTTATTTTCTTGCGAATCTAATTTGAATTATAAATCTTTGGGATTTTTGAGATTATTGCGATCGCGATTGGTGTTCATTCTCAACCTCCGCAACTTCCAACATCGTCTTCAACACCGAATCCGGATTCAAACTAATCGAATCAATTCCTTGTTCCACTAAAAACCTGGCAAATTCGGGATAATCACTGGGTGCTTGTCCACAAATACCAATTTTACGGTTATGCTTTTTCACCGATTGGATAGCTAATTTTACCATCCGCTTCACGCCTTCACTACGTTCGTCAAATAACCTTGCTACTAATGACGAATCTCGATCTAAACCTAAAGTTAACTGAGTTAAATCATTAGAACCAATCGAAAAACCATCAAAAACTTCGGCAAATTCCTCAGCCATAATCACATTATTAGGTAACTCGCACATTACATAAACCTGTAAACCATTCACACCTTGTTGTAAACCATTCTTTGCCATTTCTGCTAACACCAAACGTCCCTCATCAGGAGTCCGACAAAAAGGAATCATTGGAATCAAATTAGTCAAACCCATCTCTTCCCTTACCCGGAGAATAGCTTGACATTCTAAGGCAAAACCTTCACAATACCGTTCGTCATAATACCGCGATGCACCCCGCCAACCCAACATTGGATTTTCTTCCTTGGGTTCAAATTGTCTTCCCCCCAGCAAATTCGCATATTCATTACTTTTAAAATCTGACATCCTAACTATTACCGGCTTCGGATAAAATGCCGCCGTAATTCTAGCGATTCCTTGAGCTAATTTATCGACAAAAAATGCTGGTTTATGGTGATAAAGTGCAGTTATATCGGCAATTTTTTCTTTAACAAACGCATCTTCTAACTCATTAAAATAAACCAAAGCCATCGGATGAATTTGAATTTGATTAGCAATAATAAATTCAGTCCGTGCTAACCCCACACCATCATTGGGAATTGTCGATAAACGAAATGCTTCTTGAGGATTTCCCACATTCATCAAAATTTGCGTTCTTGTACGGGGTAAATCTTCTAACTGCACCTCTTCCACTACAAAAGGTAACAATCCTTGATAAACCTTACCCTCTTCCCCTTCCGCACAAGAAACCGTTATCTCCTGGGAAGTTTTTAAAACTTTGGTAGCATTATCGCATCCCACAATCGCCGGTAAACCTAACTCTCGTGCAATAATCGCCGAATGGCAAGTCCTCCCCCCCGAATTAGTTACAATCGCGCTGGCTTTTTTCATAATCGGTTCCCAATCAGGATCGGTTCGATCCGTTACCAATATTTCCCCGGCTTGGAACTGTTCCATGTGATGGACATCCAAAATTACCCGCGCTTTTCCGTGAGCGATGGCTTCCCCCACAGCACGCCCGGAGGTAAGAGGATGGGGGGATGGGGGGATGGGGGGATGGGGGGAGTTAGAAGCAGAATTGTCCCCTTGTCCCCTTGTCTCCTTGTCCGCTTGTCCCCTAATCTCCTTGTCCTTAACAAAGCGATAACTTTTTAAAGTATTCTTCTGCTTCTGGGATTGTACCGTTTCCGGACGAGCTTGGACTATAAACAGTTCGTTGGTAATCCCGTCTTTAGCCCATTCCATATCCATCGGAGTGTATCTACCGCTCTTCTGAGAATAATGCTCTTCTATTACACAAGCCCACCGCGCTAACTGCAAAATATCTTCGTCGTTTAAAGCAAATTTAGCTCTTTCAGTAGAAGACACCGGCACGTTTTTAACATTCTTTGAGCCGTCGTCGTAAACCATTTTGATTTCTTTACTACCCAATCTTTTATCAATAATTGGTCGAAATCCTGAAATTAAAGTCGGTTTAAAAACATGATATTCATCGGGATTTACGGCACCTTGCACTACATTCTCTCCCAAACCGTAGGCTGCTGTAATCAAAGCCGCATCTTTAAAACCGCTTTCTGTTTCAATCGAAAACATTACCCCCGAAGTCGCTAAATCCGAACGTACCATTTTCTGTACTCCCACCGCTAGCGCAACTTCAAAATGGTCAAAACCTTTAGTATGTCGATAAGAAATTGCTCTATCTGTAAATAACGAAGCAAAACAGCGATGAGTCGCTGCTAAAACTTCTTCAACTGTAGTGATGTTAAGGTAAGTTTCCTGCTGCCCCGCAAAACTCGCATCTGGCAAATCCTCCGCTGTGGCACTCGAACGCACCGCAACATCTGTATCCACATTATACTGCTCGCACAATTTAGTATATGCCGTTGCGATCGCGCTTCTAAATTCCGAGGGGAATGGTGTATGTAGCAACAATTTCCGCGCTTTCTTTCCCCGACTGCGTAAATTTTGTAAATTATCTACATCTAAATCTTTAAACAACTCACGCAGCTTTTCTTCTAACCCCGCTGATTTGATAAAATACCGATAAGCATAAGCAGTTGTCGCAAACCCATTTGGAACATTCACTCCTTTCGCAGCTAATTGTCCAATCATTTCTCCCAAAGACGCATTTTTACCGCCGACTATGGAAATATCATCAATGCCGACTTCGTTAAACCACAACACTAGGGCTTTGTTCGCTATTTCATCCATAATTATTTAGCTACTCCCCGTAGATGCACAAATTATAAATAATATTTAATTTATACTAATCGATGAATTATAAAATTTACCCATTGACAAAAATCATCAATTATGTATACTTCATCTCACACGGAAACAAGCGGCGTTGCAGAATCCGGGTATGAATTTAGATTTTGAGACATTGCAGTGTAACCTCTTTACACTTTTCACCAACGCCAAACAAGCAATTTTTAGAAGTCGGATTTTTCTCAAAATTGCCTTGTCTTACTTATATTTATGCTAAAAACCCGACTTCTCTACTTTACCTATGGATCATTATCAATAATCAATTATCTATGGCTAAAAGCTTGACATTATATTTTTAAGCAAGTATAACACTTTGCTAAACAAAAATATTTGTTGAATTTACAAAAAAGCAGCACATCCATCTAGAAGCCATATTCTAACCGTGAATGCTACAAATGGCTAATCATTGGATGTGCTTACTTTAAGCAGTTAAAACCGCTTGTACTTATAATTAATTAATTAATGCCAAAACCATAGGTTTGGATGGGATTTCTACAATTTAAAAACAGAGATTCTATAGCTAATTAAGCAGGCAAATTTACACACCTAAAATATCTCACCCACCCTACATTCCCCTCACCAATTAAGTTAGTCGTTTTCCCATACTTCCCTTCCAATTAAATCCGCAATGCGATCGCGCAGCAAAAATTCACATTTTTCTAATTCGCATTCAACGCAGACCCACTCTCTTGCCGGTATGTATTGGCACAAGGTATATATAGGCTGTTGTCGGCTAACTACTCCTCTCTGAACCAATCGCCGCGCTTCATCCTGAATCACGTCTAAAGAGTAATTGATAGAAGACACCGTATTCACACTCATAATTACCACTCGCTATGTTACACGTAAGTATTATTCCCAAACATTACCCGAAACGAACAAGGTAATAAACCTAATTTTCTTCTCTCTTTTTTGTAATTTGCTATACGGAACTATTTACATTTTGACGTTATAAAACCTCAAAAAATATAAAGATATGTTAAAAAAGTCATCAAATTATAACAATATTTTGGTATCTCTAAAAAAGAGCAATTTTTTTGTAGCAAATATAACATTAAAAAGTTTGATGTCAGGATTATTAGAGGAACTTAACAAAAAAAAATCAATCAAATAGCTAGTAGAGCAAGCTTTTAAATAGGTTTATAGATTGAATCATTTATTTACAATAAAAAGTTAAATTTAGATTTAGATGTACCTGTCCCCAAGACAACAAGGGAGAAATATTCTTTAACCAGGGTATAAAGTATCGCCTTGTATAGATGCTAAGGTACAACAAAATAGCTAAAGATTTAGCTAATGTTCATAATTTCTTAAGCAGATTCTTAATTACTTGGTTAGGAAAAATACTACTTTAGATGTAAGCTTTTAGAGCAAATATCTGTAGCAAGGCAGTATCGCATCACATTCCTTTTATATTGCGTTGAGTTATGGATTAATTACTTCAGCGACTTATTTACTTTACCTGGACAGTGTGAGCTAATCACCAGCTTGTCTAATTTTATACTAAAAATTCAACTAAAAAGTTCCATCAACTTAGGTAAATTACTGGATCGAATATTGTTAACTTTGGTAAAGTAGATAAAATTTCGTGATGACAGGGGTATAGAACAATGTATGATAAAGGATTTTCAGAAAGAGTTCATATAAAGTGAATTAGGGTCTGTTCCGAGAATTTAATCGAAAAAATACCTCGATATCCAATTTGAAACATTAAGAAAACATTAAGTCATCAAGCCTTGATTACATTAAATCAGTTATTAGTATTAGCGAAGCGTGTACTTTATGACATACAGTTATCTATTGATATGCTCCCTATCTAATCTCTAACCATACACCGAGTAAGGAGGCTGTCTTAACTGATAACTGGTAACTGATAACTGATAACTGGTAACTGATAACTGATAAAGCGGTGTTTAAGGAGTGAAAATTATGTATATTTGGGGTGTGAGGTTAACTAATAACCTAGTTAAACGATTGCTTTGTGCGCTCATATTTGGCTTGAGCATGAGTTTGACAGTAGCTTGTCAGCAAGCAAAAGATTCTCAAGACGCAACGGTAAAGCCGGTTAATCCTAGTAATAATCAAAATATTGCTACGACACCACAAAAAACACCAGGTGAAATCACCGTCAATTTACCATCATCTTTTCCTACAGTTAGTAGCACACAAGTAAGTCCACCAGCTTCTCCGAACTCAATTGCGAGAGTACCGCAAAATCAAAACCAAGCATCTGAGAATAAATCTGCTTCAGAAAATAATTCTATTTCTAAAGCTTTAACCGAAAAACTTGGTTCTCAAAATGGTTCTCAACCACAAACTCAAACTCAAACCGAGACTCCAAATCAACCGAATTCCAGTAAACCTGTTGTTCAAGCTTTAAGAAATGCAGCCGAAAGTCAAGATAGGAAAATTGCAGCTGCAAGCAATACAAATGTTTACCGGAGTCAGCGATTGGGTGTTAATTTTAACTATCCTAAAGGTTTTGTAATTAGAGAACCGCAGTCCGCTTCTAATTCATCAAAAATGTTGGAATTATGGAGTCTTCAAGATTATCAAGCAATTACACAAGGTAAATATAAAGATACATTTTCACCGGGAAATGTAAGTATTTCGGTAGAAAATAATCCTCAAGCTTTATCTTTAGTTCAATGGGTAAGTAGTAATGAAGAATTTGGAGATGTAATCCCAGAAAGTTACGATACAAAGATTGTGGCTGGAAAAGAAGCAATCTCTTTTCGTACAGAGGGTTTATATGAATTCCAAAATGTAGCGTTACCGACTACTGATGGTAAACAAATTATTCTAATTAGTTTTGCCAAAGGAGATAAAAACTATCAAAATGTATTTGATCAAGTAGTTGCTAGTTTACAAGTTAATTAACCGCTATTTTTTCGGAGGTGAGAAGTCGGGTTTTTATGAAGATTAGGGACTTCCAAAAAATAATTTATCCAATTAACGTAGTGCGAGCAAGATGCTCGCACTACCCAATCTAAAATGGATGTTTTTTTATTTGGAAGTCCCTTATCTTGTTTGAGCAATATTTAAACTAAAAAACCCGACTTCTGAAACATCCACTGTCAACTGTCAACTGTCCACTGTCAACTAACAATAAAAGGTGAATCAATCTCCCAGACTTTCCCCGCGAGAACTAACATTTGATAAACCATCACTGCAACTTCTGCACGGGTTGCGGGTTGATTTGGTCTAAGTTTATTAGTTTGAGGATAATTGACAATAAGTCCGTTTAGGGTGGCTATTCCTACTTCGTTTTGAGCATAATTGGGGATTTCTCTGCTGTCAGCATAATATATATTCAAGTCAATTTCGACTTGATCTGTTAATCCTAATGCTCTTACTAAGGAAAATAGAACTTCTATACGGGAAATATTTTGGTTGGGAAGAAATTTTTTATTTGGATACCCATTGAGAAATAGTCCTTGATATGCTTGTTGAATGGCTTGATAACCCCAAAAGTTTTGTTTAACATCCTCAAATACAATCGGTTCTCGTAAAGACTGGGGATTAAAAGCTTTTACCAACAATGCAGCATATTGCGATCGCGTGATTGTTGCATCAGCTCTAAAGGTGCGATTAGGGAAACCCGCGACTATTCCTAATTCAATTAATTCTCGTATAAATTCAAAAGCCCAATGTCCCTTAATATCACTAATTTTACTAGATTTTGGTTGTGGAGTTGGTTCGGGAATTGGTTCAGGTTCAGGTTCAGGTTCAGGTTCGGGATCAGCAAAAAACTGGATATTTCCGTTAACTTTGACGGGTTCTACTTGATTATCTAGAGAAATAAGTTTATTAATACTAGCATTTTGGATATCAAACTGACCGTTATCGCGAAAAATATTGTTTCCCGGACTTTTATTATTGCCAATATCTGGTAGTGCATTTGCAACAACAGTTAAACCGTCTTGAATATTGCGTTCGCATCGATTTTCTCGCAAAAATGGACGAGCATCACCAGATACGACTATTCCTGAACGGTTTTCGTAAATTTCATTATTTATAATTTTGGTAGTAGCGCGATCGCCAATTGCGATACCAAAACCTGTTTGAAAACAACTATTACCTCTCACTTCACCTTGAGAATTTTTGGTAATTGAAATACCGCTGGCAGAATTTTGAGTAAATATATTATCTTTGATAAGTGGATTAGCATCTCCAGCCACAAAAACCCCTTCACGTTGAGAATTGATGAAAGTACAATTTTTAATCGTAGGTGAAGATGATTCAATCCAAGCACCAGTACCACGAGTAGCGGAATTTGTTACGGTTAAACCTTGCAGTCGAGAACCGTTACTCAATACAAAAGTTATATTTTGACTGCCAAAAATACGGCTAATATATTCACCGCTACCATTAATTATAATGCCCCGACCTTTGTTATTTTCATTACCGATAATTGTGACTCCAAAGGGAACTATTAAAGGAAAAAGTTCACCGTTAGTAGCATTGTAATTACCTTCTAAAAGCTGAATTTTTGTTCCCGAAGCAGCTTTTTGAAGAGCCTGACTAATGGTTTTTAAAGGTGCTTGTTGACTACCGGAATTACTATCGTTGCCGGTAGTCGGATTTACATAGATTAATTTAAGCATATTAATACTTTTTCACTTACGTTGAAATACTACCGCGAACAATCTCAGTAAGCAGGTAGCGCTGATAGCATAAGTCTAAATAAGAGGACTTTAAAGTTGAGAATATTTAATTTGTTTAATTTTATTTAATTTTATTTTAACTCTCAAGCGTAATATTAAACAGGTAATAATACTTGTTTTTAAATTATTTTAAGCTATTGCTAAATAACTTTGTACCGCATATTTTACAAAACTTGGCATTTTGATCGTGTAAATCCCAACCGCATCCCGAACAAATGGTTGTTACTTGATTCGTAGTTTTAATTATTTGCTTGATTAAATCACCAACTTGCCAGGGAATCAGTCCGATACCTGTTAAAATCATCAAAACTGTTAACAGACGACCAATTTGAGTTACTGGAGTTACATCCCCAAATCCCACAGTTGTCATGGTTACAATCGAAAAATAGATTGCATCGACAAAAGTACTAAAAACTTCTGGATGAGCAGGATGTTCCACTTGGTAAATTAAGCCGGAGTAGATAAAAATAATTGCAAATAAAGTAAATAATATTCGTGTAAAAATAGCACCATCTTCGGTTGAAATATGACCTAATAAAAATTTTCGGTCAATATATCTAATTAATCGTAAAATTCTAAACCATCGCAACAAGCGAATATAGCTAATATCAACTGCTCCCACAAAAAATGGTAATATTGCCATTAAATCAATGATCGAATACAAACTAAAAATGTAATTAATTCGATTTTCTGCACTCCACAAACGTAATAAATACTCTACAGCAAAAATAGTTACAATTAATGTATCAATAATATTTAAAACTAAGCGAATAGATTCAGGTAGTTGATAAGTTTGTGCTACAAAAATCATTGAAGACAACATTACCAAGATGACAATTGTAATATTAATCGCTTTACCCAATGATGTTTCTAAATCTTTGAAGTAAAAAGCTGTATTTTCTCTAGTAATGAACATATTGGAGCAAGTTTGTTCGTTTACAAATAAAAGTGCAATCACATCTTAAGTATTACCAAATATATCTCCAATTTTTGTATCAATCTTTATCTTCTAAATAAGATGCAAATGAATTTGCAAAAATTGCTGCTTGGGTTCTGTCTCTTAATTCTAAGCGGTTTAATATATTAGTAACGTGATTTTTAACTGTACCTTCAGAAATATACAGTTCTTGAGCAATTTCTCGGTTATTTGCACCTGTTGCAATCAAGCGTAATACTTCTTTTTCTCTTTTGGTAAGTTCAGTTAAAGTTACTGGTGGAGAAGATGATTGAGTTGATGTAGTTGCAGGAAATTGTGTTAAAAGTTTTTTGACAATTCCCGGCCCTAATTGAGTATATCCTCTGTGTACAGCGCGAATTGCTACAGCTAATTCTTCTGAAGGTGTATCTTTGAGTAAATAACCCATTGCCCCATTTTGTAATGCGGCTTTGATATATTCATCATCATCAAAGGTTGTTAGCACTAAAATTTTCGTTTTCGTTTGAGCAAATTTCTGTTTGATTTCTCTTGTTGCAGCAACTCCATCCATCAGAGGCATTCTGATATCCATCAATATCACATTTGGCTGCAATATTTCAACTAATTTAACTGCTTCTTGCCCATTTGCTGCCTCTCCTACAATTTCTAAATCTGGTTCTAATTCTAATAAAGTTTTTAACCCTTGACGAATTAAATGTTGGTCATCTACAAGTAGTACAGTAATCATATATATTGGGAATAGGGAATAGGGAATAGGGAATAGAATATGTTATTTGATAAATAAATAATACATAATTATTTTTATTGATTCATTTTTAAATTAGTTAAAGAAAACCCTGAAAAAGGAATATTAACCATGATTTTGGTACCTTTACCGGGAACGCTATCAATATTAAAATTACCATCCAAAGCTAAAGTGCGATCGCGCATACTTTGTAGTCCAAAACCTGTAGTATTTTGGCTTAAGTCAAAACCTTTGCCGTTATCCTCAATCATTAAATGTAAACTTGTAACTGTTGTCGTTAATTCTAAATTGACTTCCGTAGATTCAGCATATTTATAAATATTGGTCAACGATTCTTGAATAATTCTATAAATAGCAGTACTAATATCACGAGGTATTGTGTAAAAACAACTTATTTGGCAACTTGGTTTAATGTTTGTAGAATGATAAAAATCTTCTATAAGTATATAAATTGCTTGTTCTAAAGATTTTTCTTGTAAAGGATGAGAGCGCATTTTTGAAACAGATTCTCGTACATCTTTCAATGCTTGAGAACCTAATTCTTTAGCTCTAATTAAAAAGGATTTGGCTTGATCTGGATTACTATCTAACAATTTAGTGGCTGTTTCTAATTGGAGGTTTAAAGCTGTGAGAGAATGTCCTAAAGAATCGTGAATTTCTCGCGCAATCCGGTTTCTTTCTTCAAGGGTAGCTTGATTTTCAATTTTTAAAGCATATTGACGTAGTTTTTCATTAGCAGCGATTAACTTTTCTCGACTTTGCCATTCAGAAAGTACTGCATTCATCAATAGTAAAACAAAAACTAAAGCTAATACAAATAACAGCACAAAACTGAATTGAAAAAACCATAATTTTTCGTGAAAAAATGGATTACGTGCGTGTCTAAATTCTCTAAATGGTACAGGAGGAAAACGTTTTTTAAATGCGAATAAAAATAAAACAAAAGAAAATACTGCAACAACCAAACGTCCCGGCAACTGAAAAATTAAACAACTACGAGTTACTAAGATTAAATTCAAAAATGGAAACAACCTCGATGTCCTTCCACCAAACAAATTAATAATTAAAATTAAAAAGATTTCACTAGCCGTATAAATAATTTTATTCCTTCGATTATTAGTAGGTAATCTTAAACCCATTAACCCAAAAATAGTCAAACTAATAACAGTTAATTCGGGAGTTCCTGTCGCAAATCGCTGCGAAGGAATAGGTAAGCTTGAAGCAATTGCAGCAAATATCAGCAAAATCCATTCTAAATAAAGTAAAAATTTAAAAGGATGATTTTTGAAATCTATAGGACGATTCATAAATGCTTTTGTTCTTGTTATTAGTTATATAATAGATATTTATTCTAAAAGCCAACTGGGTAAGAAGTCGGGTTTTTATGACTGTTTTTTGGTGTTACAGATATTTATTCTAAAAACCTGACTTCTGTGATTATCCTAGGCACTTCTAAAAAATAATTTATTCAATTACCGTAGTGCGAGCAAGATGCTCGCTTGCAGTAGCGAGCAAGATGCTCGCACTACCTAAAATGGATGTTTTTTATTTGAAAGTCCCCTATCCTTAATTAATTTTATTTAAATCTAATAAATTCCTCAATTATCAATCATGACTAAAGTCATGGTTTTATATATGACTTTATCTAGATATTTACACAGCACTATTTGTGACTTTTTCTTCATGCGAATACTGAGACTGAAGTTCTATGATGATGACATCGAGCAAAACAAACCCACAAAGTCTTATATGAAACTCAAAAAATTATCTTTCTTAGCCGGTGCTGTTGCTTTAACTTTAACTGCTATTCCTTTCGCTGCTCAAGCATCTATTAATTCTTCCTCAACCGTTACTATTGCTCAAGCTAAAAAAGAAGGAGGATGGAAGGGTTTAAATTTAACTGAAGCGCAAAAAACTCAAATGCAGCAAATTAAGCAAAGTACCCGTGCTGAAATGCAGAGAGTTTTAACCCCAGAACAATTACAAAAATTACAAGCAGCAAAAGCAAGTAGACAAGGGAAGCGTGGAGGATTTGCTGATTTAAATTTAACTGACGCTCAAAAAGTCGAACTTAATAGAATTAAAGAATCCAAGAAAAGCCAAATGGAAGCCATTCTAACCAACGAACAAAAAGCTCAAATTCAAGAAATGCGTCAAATGCGCCAAAATCGTCGCGGAAATCGTCGTCAACAACCCGCTATCTAATTTATTAAAGTTTTCTTCAAGTTTTCTTGCAAAATCAATTATTCCACGTTCCTCAAAGAAAAAGGGATTCAATGCTCCCTTTTTCTTTTTTTTGTTAAAATTCTGCTAACGTAGGTAAAAAAACTAAACTAGAAAATCTGATTTACCCCAGATTATACTCATGGGCTTAAGGCAATGAGTTTCTATAATAGTTACATGAAAAAAGATAAATCCATGAGGTATTTAATGAAGCTTAAAAAATTATCCCTCTTAGCTGGTGCCTTCGCTGTAGCTTTTAGTATTACTCCCTTAGCTGCAAATGCTCAAGTTAACTCTAATACAGCACCACAAAGAGTTTCTCAAGCTACTCCTCAAAATCCTCCAGAGTTAAAGCTATCTGAGCAGCAAATCAACAAAATTAATGAAATTCGTTCTAGTACTCGTAACAAAATTCAAAACGTTCTAACACCCCAACAACGTCAAAAAATTGAAACCGATTTGCAAGCAGGTGTTAATCCTCAACAAGTTTTTGCATCCATTCAGTTTACCCAGCAACAGCAAAGTCAATTGCAAAATATTATGGTAACTTCACAAAAAGAAATGGAAGGAGTCTTGACAGCCCAACAAAAACAAACATTAGAAAAATGGCGTGCTAGTCAAAGAAGCCAATTACAGAAAAAGTAATCCAGTAGTTATATTTGGATTTTACGTTCGAGGTGGATAATCTTATCCACCTTTATTTTCTATTGATTTCAAATAAAAATATTCTTTCAAAAATAGGTAATAAATTAAATATATTATTATGCAGCAATCGCATCAAACGAAGCGAATTCAACTATTTTTTAATTTAATTGATCGTATAACCGCAGCACAGGGTTTAAATAGCGAGCAAATTGTAGATATAAACAAGCTGCGTTTGCTTCCCCAAGGAACTTTTGGACGAGCTTGGGCTGATTTTCTCGACCAAAATAATTTACAACCCTTAACTTCGGGTTCACGTCGCAAACAACTTCATGACGGTGTTCACGTACTTACGGGTTATGGTAGCGATACTATTGGTGAAGCTGAAGTTCAAGCATTTTTATTGGGAGCCAAATTTACCATATTTAACTTGGCGATCGCTTTAGGACTTTTGCCCATAATCTACAAACGTTTACCCGTTCAAACTCGCTTTATAAAAGCTAAAATATGGCAAGCATATCAACGGGGTTTGAAATGTCAGTTTGACCCAGATTCCTGGGAACCAGAATTATTATGGTCTAAAACATTAACAGATGTCCAAACTCTATTTTTTGGCTTATGAATGTCAATATCAAAAGTTGGATACTCGCTGTTTTTATCGCAGTCAGCTTAACTAACTCAAGCTGTAATCCAATTTCTGCGAATCAATCTACTATAGATTATCTAAATCACGAAACTACTCCCTTCTGGGTAGAAGATTACGGAAGTAAAAACCGCAGAGGCGCAGAGAACTCAGAGGAAAGAAGTAAAGAGATATTGGTCGTTTTAGACGGAGATAGGAATATTTCCCAGGCTCAACCCCAAATTCAAAGTTTAAATCAAAATTCAAATCAAAGCTTAAATCAAAGTTTAAATCAAAATTCTAAAGTAATTCACGTAATTAACCGTCTCAGCTTCGGTGCTACTCCCGGTGATATCGAAAAAGTTAAAAAAATTGGCATAGAAAAATATATCCAACAGCAGTTGACACCTGAATCAATACCTGAGTCACAAAATTTAGAAAATCAACTTTCTCAACTGCAAACTCTAGATTTAACTCCCGCACAATTATATTCTCAATACAGTGTCGATCGCCTACCAAAACCCACCCCCGAAATCAGGAAAGAAAGGCTGAAAAAACAGAGATTAATCGCCCAAGAAGCCATAAAAGCGCGATTACTGCGAGCGACACAGAGCAACCGCCAACTACAAGAAATAATGGTAGATTTTTGGTATAACCATTTCAACGTATATCAAGATAAAGGACTAACTAGTTTATGGGTAGGTGCTTACGAACAACAAGCAATTAGACCACATATTTTGGGTAAATTTCGCGATTTATTAGGTGCCACCGCTCGTCATCCCGCAATGTTGTTTTACTTAGACAACTGGCAAAATACTGCCCCGAATAATCGTCCCAAAGGTAGATTTAAAGGTTTAAATGAAAACTACGCCCGCGAATTAATGGAACTTCATACTTTGGGTGTTGATGGTGGCTACACTCAAGAAGACGTAATTACCTTAGCCAAAATATTTACTGGTTGGGGTTTTCATAGTCCCGGTAAAAAATTAGAAGACGGTTACGATTTTTACTTTAATTCCCAGCGTCACGACTCCACCGATAAAGTTTTCTTAGGTCAACAAATTCCAGGGAGTGGCATCGCAGAAGGAGAACAAGCTTTAGATATTTTGGCAAAACACCCGGCAACAGCCCGTCATATCAGCTACAAATTAGCTCAGTACTTTATCGCAGACGAACCACCAAAATCCCTAGTAGACAAATTAGCAAAACGATTTTTAACAACCCATGGGGACATCCGCGCTGTATTAACAACCCTGTTCCAAAGTCCAGAATTTTGGGATACAAAATATTACAACACAAAATTTAAAACACCCTATCAATACGTAATATCCAGTCTACGAGCTACTGATACTCCCATAAACGATTTCCCTAGAATCAACAGCATATTGCATAGAATGGGAATGCCCTTATATGGGAATCCCAGCCCAGATGGATATAAAAACACCCAAGAAGCTTGGTTAAACCCCAACGGTATCAACTGGCGCTTAAGTTTTGCCACCACAATCGGTACAGGAGGATTAAAAAAGCGAAACAGCAAAAACCAACCCCCAAAGACGAATGCAGTAATTGATGACACCCAATTAACAAACACCCTCGGTAACAACCTTTCTCCCAAAACTCAAGAAGTATTAAAAAGTATTTCTCCAAGACAACGCGACATTATTATCTTGGGTAGTCCAGAATTTATGTATAGATAAGGAGATAGGAGTTAGTACCACCGGAGTTAGGAGTTATGAGAACAAGGTAGTGGGAGCATCTTGCTCCCTTATTATTTCTCACTCCCAATTCCCAATTCCCAATTCCCAATTCCCAATTCCCAATTCCCAATTCTCAATTTTTATGAAACGTCGTAAATTCATCCAACAAGCCGGAATTTTTTCGGCTTCAAGTTTAATTGCGATCAACGCGCCAGCGTTGCGGGCGATCGCAACTAATGCTTGGGTTAGTAAAAGCATCGCTGGGAATCCCAACTCGAAACGCTTGATAGTGATTTTTCTGCGGGGTGCGGTTGATGGACTCAGTGTAGTAGTACCCTATACTGAAAATGCTTACTATCAAGCCAGACAGAGAATTGCTATTCCTCAACCAGATCAACCAGGTGGTGTATTAGATTTAGATGGAAAATTTGGACTGCACCCCAGTCTTGCAGCTTTAATGCCTTTGTGGAAGCAGAAAAATTTGGCATTCGTTCACGCTTGCGGCTCTTCAGAATCTACCCGTTCCCATTTTGATGCTCAAGAATACATGGAAACTGGTACTCCAGGAACTAAAAATACTAGAGATGGTTGGATGAATCGTCTTTTAGCTTTAATGACTGTAGAAAATAATCCGATCCAAGCTGTAAACGTCGGTTATGATATTCCCCGGATTTTAGCTGGAAATGCTCCTGTCGCAACTATTCCCACTGATAGCAAAATTACTCAACGTTTACCGATAGATAATCCCCAATTAATAACAGCATTCGACAAATTATACAGCGGTAACGATGCTTTAAGTAAGACATATCGCGAAGCACGTCAAGCCCGTGAAGCCTTAATGGAATCAGATGTAGAAATGCAAATGGCGAATAACGGTGCACCTCTCCCCAAAGGTTTCGCCAAAGATGCTCAACGTTTAGCAAGATTAATGGTGCGCGATTCCAGAATTGAACTAGCATTTATAGCTTTGGGTGGTTGGGATACCCACATCAATCAAGGCAATTCAAAAGGACAATTAGCCCAGCGCTTGCAAGGATTAGGTGACGGTTTAGCGACTTTACAAAAAGAATTAGGTGAAGTATATAAAAATACGAACATAGTCGTAATATCCGAATTTGGTCGCACAGTCAAAGAAAACGGCAACGGTGGTACAGACCACGGACATGGTAACGTCATGTGGTTATTAGGTGGTAACATTCGCGGTGGTAAAATTTACGGTAGCTTCCCCGGATTATCCAAAAATCAACTATATGAAGGAAGAGATTTAGCTGTTACCACTGATTTTAGAGACGTGATTGCTACCGTTTTACAGCGTCACATGAATTTAGATAAAGCCAAAATAAGCAAAATATTTCCCAATTACACGCAAAATCAACAGTTACCGAATATTTTGACAGTTGACAGTTGACAGTTGACAGTGGACAGTTAACCTTGAATCTTTCCCCCCCATCTCCCCATCTCCCCATCCCCTTGTCCCCCCATCCCCTTGTCCCCCCATCTCCCCATCTCCCCATCCCCTTGTCCCCCCATCCCCTTGTCCCCCCATCTCCCCATCTCCCCATCCCCTTGTCCCCCCATCCCCTT